>Ga0233438_10000091_pt1 | contig 123550 bp, 114 predicted proteins | sample SI_123_September_FD_182720 | JGI IMG/M metagenome (GOLD analysis project Ga0233438, IMG submission 182720) | Seawater microbial communities from Saanich Inlet, British Columbia, Canada - SI_123_September2016_10_MG | ecosystem: Environmental > Aquatic > Marine > Inlet | place: Canada: British... | reverse complement strand
TAACAAATATATTCATAGAAAACATAGTTTTTTTTATGTGCAATTAGTAATATCTTTGACATCCTTAATAGATAAAAATAGTTATGAAAAATAGATTATTATCGTTTGCATTAATGACCATATCTTTGCTTGGTTATGGACAAAATCAATTAAAATACGCTGAAAGCATTACAGCTAAAGAGTTAAAGGAAAAATTATATACTTATTCATCAGATGAATTTGAGGGACGAGAAACAGGAACAAATGGCTTAACCATAGCTATAAATTATCTAAAAAATCATTATATCGACTTAGATGTCAGTTCAGCTAAAGATGATGGTGATTATTTTCAGAATGTTCCTTTAAAGCTAATAGAGGCCCCTAGCGTTTCTATTAGTATAGAAGATACAACTTTTAAGTACTATAATGATTTTATAAGTATGTCAGGTGGCGAATCAATTATAATAGACTCTAAAGATATCATCCTTGTTGGTTACGGAATTAAAGATGAAAAATATAATGATTATGAGGGAATTGATGTTGCTGGTAAAATTGTAGTTGCTAATGCAGGTGAACCCTTAAATAAAGATAATAAATACCTAATTAGTGGTACTTCCAAAAAAACAAAATGGTCTAATAACCGTCAAGAACTAAGATCAAAGTTAAATACTGCAAAAGAACTAGGCGCTAAAGCATTCTTTTTAATTAATGACCCCATGTTTAAATTATATGCTCCTTATTATAAAGAAAAAGACAATCACGGAGGTGAAAGTGATTTATCTTTAGATGTTAATGAAAAAGAGATATATAGTTTTTTAGTTGGTAAAACTATGGAAAAAGCCCTACTACTTGGTAATCAAATAAAAATTGATTATGATCAAAAAAGTAAGTCTATTTCTTCTGATAATGTGGCAGCTATAATCAAGGGAACAGAAAAACCTGAGGAATATATTGTTCTCTCTGCACATCTAGACCATATTGGAATGCACGATGGTGAAATTTTTAATGGTGCAGACGATGATGGCTCAGGAACAGTTGCTATATTAGAAATCGCAGAAGCATTTAAAGCTGCTTTAAAAGACGGTAACGGTCCTAAACGATCAATTATCTTTTTACATGTAACTGGCGAGGAAAAAGGGTTGCTTGGCTCTCAATACTATACGGATTATGATCCTCTTGTACCTTTATCGCAAACTGTGGCAAACCTAAATATAGATATGATAGGGAGAACAGACCCTAAAAGAATCAAAGGAAAACGTAATTATATTTACTTAATTGGCAGCGACAAGCTAAGCACTGAACTACACGAACTCTCTGAAGATGTAAATTCAAAGTATACAAATATTGAATTAGATTATACTTATAATGACGAAAACGATCCAAATCGCTACTATTATCGATCGGATCATTACAACTTTGCTAAAAACAATATTCCAGTTATATTCTATTTTAATGGTACTCATGATGATTATCATCAAGCATCAGATACACCAGATAAAATTCAATATGATTTGCTTGAGAATAGAACTAGACTAGTATTCCATACCGCATGGGAATTAGCCAATAGAGACGAAGCTGTGCGTGTTAATAAAGCCACCAAATAAATAATAGCTACAAAAAAAGCTTCTCTAAAATTAGAGAAGCTTTTGCTTTTTGGGTGGAAGACCGGATTCGAACCGGCGACCCTTGGTACCACAAACCAATGCTCTAACCAACTGAGCTACAACCACCATTTTACATTTATATAATGCGATTGCAAATGTATAGTATTTATGATTTTATACAAACATTTTTGTATTTTATTTAAGGTCAAATAATGAGTCAATTGCAGGAACACGTTCAACATTAAAGCCCTCCGCATACAAGGTTCCAGTAAGTCGTCCTAGGTCTGCAGCCCTATAGCGTACACTGTCAATGAAATTCTTTGATGATATTGGAGTATCTGGCTCTTTGCTTTTAGAATCATAAAACTGACTTGAGTACGCTGATACAGACTCCATTTTTTTATCAATATGATCACTTATATCCACTACAAAGTCTGGAGTTAGAGGTTTCCATTGAATGTAATGGTATATAGATTTTGGTCGCCAAGGAGACTGAGCTACTAACGAATCATTAAATTTAGTCTCTATCTTAACTAATCCACTTAAAAAACAAGAATCACTTACTAACTTGCTGGCGACTCCATGATCTATATGACGGTCATCAATAGCATTACATAACACTACTTCTGGTTTATAGTGTCTTATTAATTTAATCACTTCTAATTGATGTACTTTATCATTTACAATGAAACCATCCGAAAAACCCAAATTATGCCTGAAAGAAACCCCTAATATAGAGGCTGCATTACTAGCTTCAGTCGCTCTGGTTTGGGCCGTACCACGAGTTCCCAACTCTCCTTTAGTTAAATCAATTATAGCAACAGTTTTTCCATTATTAATTTCTTTTAGTATGGTACCCCCACAGCTCAATTCTACATCGTCAGGATGAGCGCCAAAAGCTAGTATATCTATTTTCATATCTTAACGTTTAGAATTACAAGCTGATATAGCCTGTTTAATATCATGAATTAAATCAGATTTAGTCTCAATTCCTACTGAAAAACGAATAAGTTGGTTTGTAATACCTTGAGATAATCGATCTGACTCAGTTAGTAATGAGTGAGATGTTTTGTAAGGTAATAACATAGTACTCTCGACACCAGCTAAACTCATTGATGGCTTAATAAGCTTTAAGGCTCTCAAAAACATTTCTGCATCATATCCATTTGCTAATTCAAATGACATCATAGCCCCAAAACCTTTCATTTGAATTTTTGCCAAACTATGGTACTCATTAGATTTTAATCCGGGATAAAAAACTGACTGAATTGCGTTATGTTTGTCTAAAAAACTAGCTAATTTTCTTGCATTTTTTTGTTGTGCCTTAACTCTGATACCCAGAGTTTTCATACTTCTTTCCAGTAACCAAACTGTATAATCACTGAGGTTACCACCAAAATCTTTCGATAAATCCCATATTTTACCCATGATTAATTCGGAGGATGCAACAGCCCCAGCAGTGATATCACTATGACCTCCAAAATATTTAGTTGCACTATGCATCACTATATCTATCCCTAAATCAATTGGGTTTTGTACAATTGGTGATGCGAAAGTATTATCAGAAGCTGTAATAATATTCTGACTTTTTGCAAGTTTTGCTACAGCAAAAAGGTCAACAAGTTTTAACAAAGGGTTAGATGGAGTTTCAAGATATATCAGTTTAGTATTTTCTTGAATACAATTTTCAAAAGATTCTACAGTCAAATCTTTTGTAAAACTATAATTAATTCCATAATTCTTGAAGTGTGACTCGATAAAACTTCTGGTTCCACCATATATATCATTTTGAACAACAGCGTGATCACCCGACTTTAAAAAAGTTAACAAGGTAGAAGATATAGCAGCCATACCAGAACTGAATATCATAGCAGATTCAGCATGTTCTAAAGCGGCTACTTTTTTTGAGAGACTTACTTGATTCGGAGTATTAAAATAGCGTGGATATCGTTTGGAATCAACATCTAAAAAATCATAAGATGTGGACATGTACAGAGGAGAAACAGCGCCCTTATATGTGTTGTCTTTCAATTCACCTTCATGAGTACAAATAGTATTTACTCCTTTTGTATTTAAACTCATGATAAAATATTATAAGATTAATCTAGCTTTTTCCGACGTCATTGAATTGTTTAATCAATACGATAGCCCATATCACAACACACAGTGACACTAATACAGAAAATATCAAGACTATATTATTAGCGGTCAATTCGAATGAGTTTAAAAAATATCATTAGACCTATAAGCATCGGAGCCCAGATCCCAACAAAAATACCATGTAACTGATCTCCAGAAAAAAATAAATATTCAGAAACAGCTATGATTGATGCACATAAACAGAGCAACAGTATGTTAGTTGTACCAAGCTTTTTAATTAAATTCATATTTTTTATTTCAAAGCATAAATTTATAAAAAAAATATTATTTAATCTTAAAAATTTCATGAAATATCCTGTTTTTTTCTTCTAAAGTTTATATGATATTAAACATAATTAAGACAACTTTTGAAATAAAAACCCTACTTTAATTTCCGATCCTACAACTATAATTAATTTAATATATTAAAATAATAACAGCTTTTACAAGTTAAAAAATTATTAATGCAATAAATATTGCATTAATAATAGATAAAATGAGAGAATGATATTTATTATATTCGTAAAAAAACAATAATGCTAAAAGCTGTACTTTTTGATATGGATGGTGTAATTGTGGATACTGAACCCTTACACCACAAAGCATACCAAATGATGTTTAAGGATTTTAATTTAAAAGTGTCAGAATCGATGTATCGTGGATTTACAGGTCAATCTACACGAAGTATATGTGAGTTTTTGTGTCGTCATTATATGCTAGAAACTAAACCAATTGATTTAGAAAGAACTAAACGTGACCATTTCACAAGGTTGTTTTTTGAAGATCCTGACCTTCACTTAATCGATGGCGTCGAAGAACTTATCAAAAATTACTACAATAATGGACTCACGCTAATAGTAGCATCTTCAGCATCTATGTTTACCATAAACAATGTAATGAAACGTTTTAGATTAGATACTTATTTCAAAGACAAACTAAGCGGTGCCGATCTGAAGGCTTCAAAACCACATCCTGAAATATTTGCAAATGCCGCCATTGCAGCAGGAGTATCCAACAGAGAATGCTTTGTGGTTGAAGATTCTACTAATGGAATTATCGCGGCAAAAAGAGGTAACTTTTATTGTATAGCCTACAAAAGTATAAATTCGAAAGATCAGGATTATTCAAAAGCAGATATGGTGATCTCTGATTATAATGCCATTAAATATGATAAAATAAAGGATCTATTTAACTAGATTTATTTTGAAAATATTTTTTATGTTTTCGATATGCTAAAATGGATATAAAAGTTAATGAAATTAGAGAAGCTGCAATGTAATTTACACTTATTTGTTGATCATCTTTTGCGTATGAATGCAAGCCTGCTAGATAAAAATTTACTCCGAAGTACGTCATCATTATACTACCAAATGCTAACACAGAAGCCACACTAAAACCAAATCGACTTCTAAGCCCAGGAATGAGACGCATATGAATTACAAACGCGTAAATCATTATACTTATCAATGCCCATGTTTCTTTAGGATCCCATCCCCAATAACGACCCCAGCTTTCATTAGCCCACATACCGCCTAAAAAATTTCCAATTGTAAGCATCACCAAGCCAACGGTTAAAGCCATTTCATTTATGATGGTGAGCTCTTTTATATTGAGTGCCATCTTTTCCTTATTATTAGTGGTAGTTAAAATCATTAATAGGAGCGTAATTAGCCCTAATATCATTCCGAGCGTAAGGGGGCCATAGCTACCAACAATTATGGCCACGTGAATCATTAACCAATAACTGTTTAAAACCGGTTGTAGGTTGCCAATTGATGGATCCATCCAATTCCAGTGAGCGATCATCAATATCATAGCGGTCACAAAAGCAGTTGAAGCAAAGGTTAAATCACTTTTCTTTCCTAGCATCACACCAAAAGCCATAGTTGCCCAAGCTACGTAAATCATTGACTCATATGCATCACTCCAAGGAGCATGACCTGATATATACCAACGAATTATTAAACCTATAGTGTGAAGACCAAAACAAACCCAAATTAAATACTTAAATGTTTGTATAGAAAAATGTAAAGTTTTGCTGCGATCTTTAAAAATTTGAACAATAAGTAACAGAAACATCAAACTGCTTGCATACATATAATATTCAAATAATTTCTTGAAAATATCATAGCGATTATACAAAATTTCAGTTTCAATTTTTCCTTGACTAATTGTAGTAGAACCACCGTACATTATTTGAGTTGCTTTAATGGCTTCTAATAATTGTTGACTCTTCGAGAAATCTGTATTTAAAGATTTATCGTTTTGAAGAGTTGCCATGTAAGCGATAAAACCTGTTTTGATGAAATTTCTGTAAAGCGAATCTTTCAATATATAACCACCTTCTCTAAATCCTTTTGAAGAAACCCAGGTATTATTTTCGTCATCTGGAAGTGGATATAAACGCAAAGCACTTCCTTCTAAGATATTGAATAATAAACTAACTCGCTGATCCGTTTCTTTAAAAATCTTTTGTATTGCAGTGGGTACTTGAGCACTGTAAGCGTCCTCTAGGAATGGACCAAGTTTGTAATCTAAATTTGGACTTAAAAAATCAGCTAAGGCAGCGTATTTAGCAGTTTTATTAAGCCCCAATATTGATCGAATTGTATCGGCTTTTTTAGCTTTTAAAAAAATCAAAGGAACGTTATACCACAATTGTGGACTTTCTTGCATAGACAAAAACACTTGGTTAGCATCAAAACCCTTATAATTATCTTTTTTACTTAATTTGCGTAACAGTTCAGAGGCATATGTATTTATCGGCTTCATTCTACCATCCGTATCTTGGACCACTAAATGACCAAATCGATCGGCTTGTTCTGCTGGAGTGATATTGATGGTTAAAATCGAATCTAACTGTATTTGTGAGGGCCGAACATTAACATGATCAGAACTATGTTGAGATTGTGTAAACCCGTTAAAAGAAAACAAAAAGAAAGCTAATAAAGCAAAATTAGATTTCTTTTTCTTGATTTTGTCGAGTTGACTTCGTAAAGACTCCATCCGTGCATGTTTTGACAATAATATCGCCATTAATCCAAAATATAAAAGGTAATATCCAAGGTATGTAAACCAAGTTCCCCAATAATCATGATTTACAGATAATATCGTACCTTTTTCATCGGGATCAAATGAAGATTGGAAAAACTTATAACCACGGTGATTCAATATATTATTCATGTAAATATGGAAGTCAAAATCACCTTTTTCAGCATCAAATACGCTTACTTTACTTTCAAACGAAGCATAACTCTTTTCAGTTCCTGGATAACGCTCTGCTATAAAATCATTTAGTTTAACTTCAAAAGGGAGTTCTAAAAGTTTTGACCCATATTTAAAGGCAAAATCTAGACCACCTACTTTAATTTGTTTAAACGGATTATTAACACCCTTACCGCCAAGCAACTTAACAATTTCAGTCTCTCCGTTAGCTGTTACCTTTAAGGCGATTCCATCTTCGTCTCCTTTTAACAATTTTGATTTTTTAACGACATCAAATTTGCCTTTAATTACTGGTTTTGGAAATACAATAGCTTGATTCCCTATGATGTATCGAGATCTCAAAACCAGATCCTGAATACTATCTTTGACCAAACGGCCTTGAAAGCCAGTTGCCATTGTCATGTATTCACCTTCGTAAGGTGACTGTATAGTTAAAGCGTTATCGGAATAAGTAATGTTGACAGCTCCTTCTGTCGGTTTATTAAGCGCATACAATACGTTGTGTATACTACTAACCTGCCCTAGTTTGAGGAAGTGATTGTGTGGTGATCCATCACTTGCTTCGACAAGTTTCAAATAGTAATCTCCAGATTCAAAAGGAATAATATCCTCTTCAGCACCTTCAATAAAATCAACTAAATCTACAGAAATTACAGATTTATTATAAGTGGTTTTAAATGAATGTTTATTTGAAAGTCTTGGAGAAAAATCTACTTCTTGCTCTTCAATGCGGCGTACAAGTTGTCCATTTATTTTAAAATCTCCATCAATGTAGGTCGTTAAATAAGTTTTCTCTGACAAAAAGGTATTTTCTGTAGATCCTTCTCGAATCGACATCATCCCTTCAAAACCGTAGTTACGAGTGATAAATGCACCTATAAGAATGAATATAAAAGAAAGATGAAGGGTTAGCGTTGCCCACTTTTCTTTCCTTAACAACCTATATCTAAAAATATTTCCAATAAAATTAATAATAAACACACACATGATGGCTTCAAACCACTTAGCGTTATAAATAAGTGTTCTAGAATATGGAGTCGGAGATGTACTTTGTCCTACATCCATAAACGTTCCAACTGCCATTGCAATTGCAAAAACAATAAAAAGAGTCCCTGTTAAACGTGTTGAGAACAGAAGATTGGTTAATTTTTTTAACATCCTAAAATAGTCTCGTCTAATTGAAATGCAAATGTACTTATTATAATAGGAAAAGCCATTTATGTTAATCGGTTTTAACAGATATTTAAATAAAATAAAGGCATTGATCTAGTTAAACTTTTTAAAAGACAGATTACTTGTCTATTTTAGCAAAATGATATCAGTTGTTGTTTTAGGGGCAGGAAATGTTGGGTCTCATTTAGTGAAAACCCTGCAGCGTGCAAAAAATATAAATTTAGTTCAATGGTACAGTCGAGATAAAAATTCAATTAAATCTGGTCCAAAAGATATTGAACTATGTCACAACCTAAATAATATTAAAAATGCAGATATTTATATAATTGCCGTAACTGATAAAGCAATTGAAGCCCTTTCAAAGAAATTACCTTTTGAAAACAGATTAGTAGTTCATACATCTGGAAGCATACCTCTAAAAAAAATAGATATAAAGCACAAAAGAGGTGTTTTTTATCCTCTTCAAACCTTTTCTAAGACATCTGATTTGGAGTTTTCAGAAGTTCCTTTTTGCATAGAAACAATGAGAAAAGAAGATTCTAATCAACTTATAACACTAGCTAACTACATGGGTAGTCCATCATATATGATTAATACAGAGCAACGGCAGGCATTACACTTATCAGCCGTGTTTGTCAATAATTTTTCAAATCAGTTGTATCGTATTGCTCACGAACTTAGTGATCACAAAAGTGTTAACTTTGATATATTAAAACCATTAATTTTAGAAACTGCAAAAAAAGTACAATTTACTTCTCCATACAATGCTCAAACAGGACCAGCCAAACGAAATGACCAAGTAACCATTAATTACCATTTAAGAACTTTAGAAAGCCATCCCGACTTTCAAGAAATATATAAACAACTTACAAATTCAATAAAAATAACTCATGGACTCAAAAAGCTATAAAGAACATCTAAATGACATCAATACATTTATTTTTGATGTTGACGGCGTATTAACCGACAGTTCAGTATTAGTTACTAGCGATGGTGAAATGCTAAGAAAAATGAGTACTAGAGACGGTTATGCAATAAAAACAGCAGTTGATGCTGGTTTTTTAATTTGTATAATTTCAGGTGGGAAAAATGAAGGAGTCAGAAAACGGCTGGAAGGATTGGGAGTCCAAGAAATTAGTTTGGGAGCACATGATAAAGTTGTTAATTTAAATACCCTGATTGAAAAGCATCAGCTCAAACTTGAAAATATTGCATATATGGGAGACGATCTGCCAGACATACCCCCTATGAAACTTATTGGCCTCCCCACCTGCCCTCAAGACGCTGTTCCAGAAGTTAAAGCTGTATCTAAATACATTTCTCACAAAAATGGAGGCCATGGATCTGTACGTGACATAATAGAACAAGTCTTAAAAGTACAAGGCCATTGGATGAAAGTATTTGATGCACAATATGATTAAACTATATATATGCTTGTAGATATTTTAAAAGACAAACGTCTAATCTTGGCCTCTTCGTCTCCAAGAAGGCAAGAGTTAATTAAAGGTTTAGGATTGAAAGTTGAGATACGTATTAAGCCTATCAAAGAAAAATATCCTGAACACTTAAAGCATTTTGAAATACCTGACTATTTAGCTCAGCTTAAATCTATGCAGTTTGAAGATACACTAACTTCCAAAGATGTTCTTATCACAAGTGATACTATAGTTTGGCATAAAAACACTGCATTAGGCAAACCAACAGACGTAAATGATGCTTTTCAAATGCTTAGATCTTTAAGTGGTCAAACCCATGAAGTAATTACCTCAGTTTGCTTCAAATCGACAGAAAAAGTAAAAACTATTAATTCTATTACCAAAGTAACTTTTAAACAACTGAGTAATTCAGAAATTAATTACTACATCAAGAATTTCAAAGTGCTTGACAAGGCTGGGTCTTACGGAATTCAAGATTGGATAGGGCAAATTGCTGTTACTAAAATAGAAGGTTCCTATTTCAACGTAATGGGGTTTCCAATGGATAAAATCTATGATACTCTACTAACATTTTAGGAAAAACTCAAGAGCTCGTTTTTCATTATAGTAAAAACCTTTTCGAGAAATAAAACCAACATGCCCTCCAAATTGCGGAGTTTCTAAATAAAGAGATGAGTTTTTTTTGGCTTCCTCATACGGAAAACAATCTTTAGATAAAAAAGAATCGTTCAAGGCATTTAAAATAAGAACGGGGATCTTTATGGATTTAAGAAACTGAAGACTACTGGATTTTGCATAATAATCTTGTGCATTTTTAAATCCATGGGCACGTGATGTATAAACTTCATCAAAATCATTAAGAGTAAAAATAGATCTGATTTGAGACCTTGAAATTATATTAGGAAATTGTTTTTGTTTCTGTTTCAATAGCTTTAACAATCCCCATAAAAAATTAATTTGATAAGGGAGGTTTATTAACTTGTGTAATGCTTTTGCAGAACCAGATAAGTCGCAGGGTGCAGAAACAGCCATTCCTGCTTTTACTTGAATAGGTATATTATTACCCTCACCTAAGTATTTTAAAAGAATATTTGCACCAAGGCTTATACCTTTTATAAAAATTGAATCGTACCTGTTAAGTGAAACAACGTATTTGATAATATCCTCAAGATCTTCTGTCATTCCTGAGTGAAAGGACGAGTATTTAAGATTTAGTTCTCCACTACAACCTCTAAAATTTACACAAATAGCATCAACATTATTATTATTAAATAGCAAAGCTGGGCCGGTTACATATGGACGTTGACCATGTCCTTCCATTCCATGTAATAGCACAATAATAGATTTCGATGTCTTTTTTGCATAACTCCAATCTAAATCTATAAAATCACCGTCTCTTAGTGTAATCCGTTCTCTGTATTGAATTATTTTCAATCTCCTAATAAGACCAGAGTACACAGTAGAGATAAAACCGTTTTTAAACAGCCATGAAGGATCAAAAGAGCTATTAATTACTGGCATTATTTTTTACTGAAATATTTAAAAAATTAATTGTCTTTTCAGTTGACATAAACCTATTATCTGCACGCATACCCAAAACCCACACTACTTGATCATTACTACACAAAATTAGAGTATTTTCTTTATCAACAATTGATAATTTGTTGTCTTTAAAAAACTTGCTCAACTTCTTCTTACCTTTCATACCAATTGGATAAAAGTAATCACCTTCATTCCAATTTCGCACTGTTAAAGGGAAATTTAATGTTTTCACATCTAAAATTACTGATTCTGGTGATTTAACCGGTAAAAAGTTAGTTATATCCATATGTAAATTTATGCCATAACTAGGTATTTTAATCAATGAATCTGAATTTTGTATAGAAATATTCACCTTTAATTGAGCATTTATTTTACATAAAATCAAATTATTTCTATTTTTAATAAGGCGATGTGAAGGAGAATAAATTTGTTTACCTGTCTGGGCCTGTAAAAGAGATATGATTTCATTCCAATCTGTAAAGCCGTAAGGTTTCAAAAGCAAATACATGTAAGCCTTTGGATTGTTTAAGGTAAGTATCTTGTTTATATCATATGAAATTTGATCTTCAGCAACTGAAGCTATAACCCGATCTTCAATCTCTAAAATATAGTCTTTTAATACAGACTGTGATTCAATTAAATATTTTTGACTTTTATTAAAACTATCCATAAATGATGAATTAATGTTTTTCAAAAGCGGAATTATTGAGTGCCGTATGTTGTTGCGTAGATATAACACTTTTTTGTTTGAACTATCTTCGCGCCATTTTAAATTTTTAGCAGTTGCAAAGTCTAAAATCTCAGTTCTTGTAAACTCCAATAATGGACGAATAATAGATCCATTTATAGCTGGAATTCCAGTAAGTCCTTCAAGACCAGTCCCTCGAGATAAATTAATTAGAAATGTTTCTAAATTATCGTCTGCATGATGAGCTGTTAGCACAAAATCGAATCCATGCTGTTCTTGAAGCAACTCAAACCATTCATACCTAAGTTTTCGTGCAGCCATCTGAATTGATTGTTTTGTTAAACTAGCGTAGCTATTTGTATCAAAAGAAGTTGTAAACAACTCAATACTATTGGTTTTAGCATAAGATTTAATAAAATCTTCATCATAATTACTTTCTATTTCTCTTAATTTATAATTACAATGAGCTAATGAAAAATTTAAATCTAATTTTTGGCACAAATACACCAATACCATGCTATCTAAACCCCCAGAAACTGCAACTAACAGTTTAGACTTTTCTAAAAAAGAGAAATTTGAATAAATAAAGCTTTGGAAGGTTTTAAGCATGTAACAAAATTACAAATTAATTCTCCAAAACACTACGCATAGCTTTTGCTTTAACTAGACATTCTTCATACTCTCTTTGAGGAGTACTTTTAGAAGTAATGGCACTGCCCACAGAAAATGAAACATACGAATTAGATGCATTGTATAAAATACTTCTAATTACAACATTAAAATCGAAATCACCATTAGGAGTAAAATACCCTACAGCTCCAGAATAAAGACCTCTTTTAGTCTCTTCCAGTGCTTCTATAATCATCATTGCAGATATTTTAGGGGCTCCAGTCATACTACCCATAGGAAAAGTAGCAGATATAACACCCACAGGAGAAACCGTTGGTAAAACTTCAGCCTCAACTGTTGAAATCATGTGATGAACTTGTTTAAAACTATGTAGCTCGCATAGTTCAGTAACTTTAACAGTCCCTTTTTTAGCTATTTTAGATAAATCATTTCTAACAAGATCAACAATCATAATATTTTCGCTTCGTTCTTTTTGATCATTTTTCAATACAAATTTCAGGTCATCATCTTCACTGGTATTATTAGACCGTCTTGTTGTACCTTTGATTGGCTGAGAAGTAATGACACTTGCTTCTTTTTTAATGTAACGTTCAGGGGAAGAAGACATTAAAAAATGACTCCCATTTTTAAGAAAAGTTGCAAATGGTGTTTGTGCTATTGAATTAAGACTAAAATAAGTTTTTAAAGGATCAATCTGTGCGGTTGCATAAAATTCTTGACAAAAATTGGCCTCATAAATATCTCCTCTCTGAATTTTAGACAACATTGTAGTTACCTTTTTAATATAAGAGTCTCTAGTTAATCTAGATTCAATCTTTATGTTGTTAGATATTTCAGGTTCAACTGTTGTAGAAAATGAACTTATAGTATCTAAATCGGAATCTACATCATCAAGAACACAGTTCAAATATTTAATAGCTAATTTATTTTCTTTAAATAAAAACAACTTCTTAGGTTGAAAGAAATAAAGGTCTGGAAAATCTAATCCATCAAAATTTTTTGAACTAAGAGGCTCAATATCATTTTTTAAATCATATGAAAGATATCCAAAAATCCAATCTTTAGTCACTTCTTGGTACTCTTCTAATTTTTTAAAGCCATTTAACGTATCCGTTTGAATCCCTGTAAAAGCATCAACTGCCAAAACAGCATCATAGCTGGAATGTGATTGTAATCTATGGTTTGAATCAAGCCAAACTACTTCTTCAAATTGTTGAGCCCAAGACACTAACTTAGTTTTAAACTCTGTAATATTTGGAATTATTATTTCTTTGTTGTGACGCACTAACGATAATTTAAAAAACAAAGTTAATCAGTTCTAAATAATAAATCATCACTTTAGAAGAATACCTTACCTTTGTGACAAAATATTATTAATGTTATCTTTCGAACACTTTAAATTAACCAGCACTTTAAGAAACATAGTAAAAGACCTAGGGTATTCCGAACCAACACCTATTCAGGCGGCTTCCTTTAATGTGCTTTGTGCCGGAAAAGATGTGGTAGGAATTGCTCAAACAGGAACGGGAAAGACACTAGCTTATGCACTACCTATTGTTAGAAACTTAAAATATTCAAATAATGAGAATCCAAGAGTTCTTATAATGGTCCCTACTCGTGAGTTAGTTGTTCAAGTTGTTGATTCGTTAAAAGCTCTCACAATTAATACGAATAATAGAGTCTTAGGAGTCTATGGTGGTACAAACATTAACACACAAAAACTTCAAATTTCAGAAGGAATTGATATGCTTGTTGCTACCCCTGGAAGACTTTATGATTTAGCTCTAAGTAGGGTGTTACAGCTCAAAAATATTCAAAAACTAGTCATAGACGAAGTAGATGTGATGCTAGATTTAGGATTTAGACATCAACTTATAAACATTTTAGATCTTCTTCCTTCTCGTCGGCAAAACATTATGTTTTCAGCAACAATGACTTCAGATGTAGATGCATTAATAACTGATTTCTTTGTTAATCCAGAACGTATTTCGGTAGCCCTTTCAGGTGCTCCACTTAAAAATATTATACAATTTAGGTACGAGGTACCTAACTACTACACCAAATTAAATTTAGTTCGTTCACTTACAACCGATCGTGAAGTTTACCATCGTTTAATAATATTTGTTTCTAATAAGCGAATGGCTGATAGACTGTTTTTATCATTAAGTGAATCTTTCAAAGACGAGTGTTGTGTAATTCATTCAAATAAAACACAAAATTATAGGTTAAGAAGTATAGAACAGTTTAGAAATGGAGTTAATAGAATATTGATAGCAACAGACGTTATGGCAAGAGGATTAGATATTGATGATGTTTCACACGTTATTAATTTTGACACACCCGAATATCCAGAAAACTACATGCACCGTATTGGTAGGACTGGAAGAGCAAAAAGAAAAGGAATTAGCTTGCTTTTATCCAAAGAAAATGAAATGGGTTACAAAGATAGTATTGAGGAATTGATGAAAATAAAAATTAATAAGTTGGAAATTCCTAAAGAAGTAGAAATTTCAAAAGAATTAATTGATGAGGAGCGTTCACAAATAAAAGAACATTATAATCCTCACAAAAAATCAGATTTAGATAAGCCAGGGCCTGCTTTTCACGAAAAAAGTGAAAAAAACCAAAAGGAAAATCTTGGTGGTTCTTATAAACGTATTATTGCAAAAAAATATAAGAAACCAAAAACTAAAGGAGACAAAAATTATAACAAACGAAACAAGAAATAAAATTTTTGCTATCAGTTGATTATCTAACGTATATAAAAGTTTTATGAATGTAGCGCCCGATCTTCTGTTGCTGCTAAGGCAGCTTCCTTAATTGCCTCAGAAAATGTTGGATGAGCATGAGACATTCTTGAAATATCTTCTGCTGATGCTCTAAACTCCATAGCTACTACAGCTTCGGATATCAAATCAGCACAACGTGCTCCAATCATATGTACTCCTAAAATTTCATCTGTCGCTTTATCTGCGATAATTTTGACAAACCCGTCTAAATCCATACTTGCACGACTACGTCCTAGTGCACGCATTGGGAATTGACCTAACTTAAAACTAACACCCTCTTGCTTTAGCTCATCTTCAGTTTTACCAACTGAGGCAACTTCAGGCCAAGTATACACAACTCCAGGAATTAAATTATAATCAATATGTGGTTTTTGACCAGCAATACTTTCGGCAACAAATATGCCTTCTTCTTCTGCTTTATGGGCTAACATAGCACCTTTTACAACATCTCCAATCGCATAGATATTTGAAGTTGAAGTCTGTAACTGATCATTAACTTCAACTTGCCCATTTTTTGTTAACTTAACACCAGCAGATTCAGTATTTAACCCTGCAGTATAGGGACTGCGTCCAACAGACACTAAACAATAATCTCCTGTAAACTTAACGAGATCTCCTTTTTTATTTTCAGCTGTAACTAAAACCTCATTTCCGTTTCTTAAAACTGAGGTTACCTTGTGAGAAACGTTAATATTAAATTTTTGTTTTCTAAATACTTTATTCAGTTCTTTGGATAAGCTCGAGTCCATTGTTGGGATAATTCGATCCATGTATTCGATTACAGTTACATCGGAACCTAGACGTTTGTAAACTTGACCTAATTCCAATCCTATAACTCCTCCACCAATAATAATTAAATGCTTGGGAATCTCCTTTAACTTCAATGCTTCAGTAGACGTAATTATACGTTGCTTGTCAACTTTAGCAAAGGGTAAAGTCGTAGGTTTACTTCCAGTTGCAATAATAGTATATTTAGATTCTATTTCTTCGTTTTTGTCTCCAGCAATCACTATGTGAGTGGCGTCTTTAAAAGCACCCATTCCATGGTAAACATCAATTTTATTTTTGGTCATTAAGAAATCAATACCAACAGTAGTTTGATCCACCACAGCTTGCTTTCGTCCAATCATTTTTTCTAAGTTTACTTTTATATCTCCAGGAATTTCAATGCCATGAGTCTCAAAATGCTTTACAGCATCATCGTAATGATGTGAAGAATCTAATAAAGCTTTACTGGGAATACATCCAACATTTAAACAAGTACCTCCTAAGGTAGCATACTTTTCTATAATAGCAGTTTTCATTCCTAACTGTGCACAGCGAATAGCAGCTACATAACCCCCAGGTCCAGACCCTATGATGGCAACATCATATGTTTTCATAATAGATTTATTTAATTAAATGACAAAAATACAAACATATATTAAATGATAGAATCATTTTACTGCTAAATATTAACAGCAGTTGAATGTTTAACTTCGGAAATCACAAACATACTGTGCGTACTGCCAATGTGATCAATATTAGTAAGTTTAGAAACCATGAATTTGCGAAATGAATCCATATCTTTCACATGCACTTTAAGCAAATAATCATAATCACCACTTAAATGATAGGCTTCTAAAACTTCTTCTATAGTTAGTACTTCTTTTTCAAATTGATTTACAAGTTCTTGAGAATGTTTTACTAATTTTATATGACAGAAAGCTACAAAAGCCCTTCCAATACTTTGTTTGTTAACTAAAGCAACATATTTGTCAATAATCCCTGCCTTTTCAAGTTTTTTAATCCGTTCATAAACCGCCGTTACAGACATTTCAAGTTTAGAAGATAATTCCTTGTTAGTTTGTTTTGAATCTACCTGAAGAAGGTTCAAAAGAGTGCTATCGATTGCATCAAGTTTCATTTTGAAAAAAATTCTTATTATTATTATATATATTAAAAATATAAATTAATTATCTATAAATATATTAAAATATAGTTTTATTTATTAAAAATAAATATAATTGTTGTAATTAATACTAAGATTAATGAAATTTGATAAAAATAACACTAATAACATGACTAATAAACCTGCAGATAAAATACAGGACTTGCAATTTTTTGGAGAATTTGGTGGGGTCAACCCATCAGTGTCAGATTCATCTACTTTCACTTTCCAATCAGCTAAAACAATGTTTGATATGTTTGAAGGGAATGCAGAAGGCTGTTATTTATATGCCAGGCATACTACTCCATCTTGCTTGTACTTGGGACAAGCGCTTGCAGCTATGGAAGGTACAGAAACAGCAAATGTTTCTGCTTCTGGAATGGGATCAATTACTTCAGTCTTAATGCAGTTATGTACTGCTAATGATCACGTTGTTTCTAGCCGTACAATTTACGGAGGCACCTATGCCTTTTTGAAAAATTTTGCTCCAAAACTAAATATCAACACAAGTTTTGTTGACATCACAAATCTTGAAAGCGTAGAAGATGCAATCACACCTAAAACCACCGTGCTCTATTGTGAATCAATAAGCAATCCTTTGTTAGAGGTGGCAGATATCCCAAGCCTAGCTAAACTCGCTAAAAAACACAACCTAAAACTAGTTGTAGACAATACATTTTCACCACTTTCGATTTCTCCAAAAGAACTTGGAGCCGATATTGTCATTCATAGTTTAACCAAATTCATTAATGGGTCTAGCGATACAGTTGGTGGAGTAGTTTGCGGAACACAAGTAATGATAGACAGCTTAAGAAGTGTTATTGATGGAGCTGCCATGTTATTTGGAGCTACTATGGATAGTATTCGAGCTTCTTCAATATTAAAAAACCTTAGAACTCTTCATATAAGAATCAAACAACATAGCTTAAACGCAATGTACTTGGCTCAGAAATTTGAAAATGACGGCGTAAAAACAGTCTATCCAGGGTTAAAATCACATCCATCCCATACAATTTTCAAAAGCATGATGAATTCTGAATATGGATTTGGAGGAATGATGACCATTGATGCGGGGAACTTAGAAAAAGCAAATGCTTTAATGGAGTTAATGCAAAAAGAAAACTTAGGATACTTAGCGGTTAGCTTAGGATTTTATAAAACCTTATTTAGCGCACCAGGGAGCTCTACCTCTTCTGAAATACCAGAAGATGAACAAAAAGAAATGGGACTAACTGATGGACTTATTCGATTTTCAATTGGATTAGACAATGATATTGAACGCACTTACAATAAGATGAAACAATGTATGCAAAAAATTGGTGTAATTTCTTAAATCCCTTTAAGACGTGCCCAAAAAGAGTTTAAAGAACTTCTGTTAACATTAGGGGCATAAAACGGGGCAGCTTCCCAGCGTTCATCTGATTTGGTAATTGTAAATTTAAAAATAGTCGAGTTAGGGTCTTCTTCATCCATTAATGGATACCTTAGGTCTTTAAACAAATAAGTTTTGGAATCTGCTGTTTCACTCAAATTGTAGTACCCACCACTAAACCAGGCAAGGGTTTCTAAGTCTTTAATATTATCACAAATCAAATTATGATTCTTTGGCAACTTGTGCCAACGACTTATAGTAGATTTAGTATCCAAAATTGAATAAAACCCAACAAAATAAGCAGTTTCTGTTTCAGCAATTCCGTACCACAAAAAATTATTCAAAATTGTAGGTTGAGTTTGAAAACGCAAATAATTAATTTTTTCATCCTCCAAAGCTTTTTTGTAAACTCCATTGACATAACATTTATTAACCAGTGTTAATATCATATACAGAGAACTAACTCCTAAACCTAGCTTTAAAAATAGACTACGTTTGGTTGAAGTTCTTTTAAAAAACATAACCACTATTAACAACACCAAAAAAGGAAGTGTATATATTGGGTCTGCTACGGAGATATTATTAAAAGCAACTCTATAATTTGAAAAAGGCGCAAACAACTGGGTACCATAAGCAGTAAAAGAATCTAAAATTGGATGTGTGAAAATTGATGCAAAAAATAACCAAACCCAATCCTTTTGAGTAGTCATTCCAAAACGTTTTCCACGATTATAAAGCCAAAAAGCGAAAAAGCCAAAGACAAAGGCTCCCAAAATAGCAAATAGAAATGAGTGCATAAACCCTCTATGAAATGCCATAGAATCTATCTCGCTATTGTAAATTATTTTACCAACAAACACATCTAAATCAGGAATAGTACCGCCTATTGCACCAAAAAGTAATGCACGATTACCTATTTTTTTTCCAAGTACGACTTCACCGCAAGCCGCTCCCAACACTATTTGAGTAATTGAATCCATAATATTCAAACAAAAGTACAATTATAGAATTAATCAAATCAAGAAAACATAATAATAATAATAACTTAAAAATTATGAAAAATTTACAAATGGACTAAGCATTATTGATTAACTTTTAAATTTGTATTATTTCTCAAAAATATTGTATTATTACAAGTATTATGAAAGCGGCCACAGTCATACAACTTAGAAAAGAATTAGAAACTTTAGATGAATACTATTTAAGGGAACTATGCTTAAGGCTTGCACGTTTCAAAATTGAAAACAAAGAACTACTCACCTATTTGTTATTTGAATCTGAAGATGAAGATTTTTATGTTAATGGAATAAAAGAGCAAGTCGATAAATTATTTGAAGAAATAAATAAGAAGAGTTATTTTTATATTAAAAAAAGTGTACGTAAAATTTTGCGTTTATTGAAAAAATATGCCAGGTACTCTAACAGTAAAGAAACTGAAGTTGAACTACTAATATATTATTGTTATAAACTTAAAACACTTAAACCTTCAATAAGTAACAATCTTACTCTGACAAAAATTTTTTTAAAGCAAATTGAAAATATTGAAAAAAAAATAATCAAACTACACGAAGACTTACAATTTGATTTTCGAGAAAGACTCAAACAACTTCACAAATAATATTAATACCATTGAAATGGAAATATTAGGAATAGATATTGGAGGAACAGGAATAAAAGGAGCTATTGTTGACACCATAACTGGTGAGCTTATAAGCGAAAGGTTTCGAGTTCCTACTCCAAAACCAGCAACCCCTGAAAATGTATCAAACACTATGATAGAATTTATTAAGGAGTTTAAATGGAAAGGTCAGATAGGTGTTTCATTCCCTACAATAATAAAGAACGGAAAAGCGATGCACTATGGTAATTTAGATCCCTCATGGGAATTTACTCAAGTTGACGATCTTTTTAAAAGTAAAACAAACAATAACTATTGCGTTGTCAATGATGCTGATGCCGCTGCTATGGGTGTGATGGAATTTGGAGTTGGAAAAGATAAAATGGGGCTCGTAATAACCATAACATTAGGGACTGGTATAGGATCAGGGGTGTTTTTTAACGGACAGCTACTATCAAATTTTGAGTTAGGAAGACTATATGGGCGAAAAGGGGATATAATGGAATATTTCGCTGCTGATTCCGCCAGAAAAAGAGAGGAATGGAGCTTTAAGTCCTGGGGCAAACGAGTTAATTTTTTCTTAAAACATATTGAAAAAACATTTAATCCAGACTTAATTATTATCGGTGGAGGTGTTAGTAAAAAAATAAATAAATTTAGGGAATACATAACAATTAAAACTCCAGTAAAAGCAGCTGAATTAAAAAATAATGCCGGTATCGTAGGGGCAGCCATATTTGCTAAAAAGCAACTTTACAATAATTATTAAATAATTATTTTCATGATTTAATAAATTTATGATTATAAATAGATTATTTAAGAATGTTATAGATAAGTTCGTTATATAAGTCTTTATCGCTTATGTTAGAATCAACACCCTTGCTCTTTAAATCATATATACGTAGCGTTTCTAAAACTCCGCTAATACGTCTCATCGGAAAGTTTTTTGAAACAGCTATATACTCATTAATAAAATAAGGATTTACGCCTAAAGTTTTTGATAATATAGTAGGATTCTTTACCCCAACAGTGTGAAGCTTCATCAATTTTGTGAAATACATGTACAAAATAGAGATTGTTAACACGAATGGATGTTGTTTAGGATTTTGTGCAAAATAATTTACAATCTTATATGCTTTTTTATGATCTAAATTACCAAGTGATTTTTGTAGTTCAAAATTATTAAAGTCTTTAGATATCCCTATATTTTGCTCAACTAATTCAGGTGTTATTTGGTTATTAATTCCAATAACAATTATTAACTTATTTAGTTCATTTACAATTTTACTTAAATCATTTCCTAAAAACTCTGTTAACATAAGGGCTGCTTTTGGAGTAATTGCTACACCCTTAGATTTTAAAAAATTTTGGATCCAAGACGGGACCTTATCTTCGTATATCCTTTTACTATCAAATAAAACAGCTGATTTAAACAACGATTTGTAGAGGGCTTTTCTCTTGTCTAATGTCTTGTATTTGTATTTAAACACCAAAACAGTTGAGGTTTGAGGATTCTTAACGTAATCAATTAGCTGATCAATTGTTTTTGAAAGGTTTTGCGCTTCCTTAACAATAACAACTTGTCGATCAGCCATCATGGGGTAGCGTTTAGCATGAGATATTATATCTTGAACCGAAACGTCTTTACCATACAAAATAACTTGATTAAAACCTTTTTCTTGCTCAGTAAGTACATGTGACTCAATATAATCCGAAATTAAATCAATATAATAAGTTTCTTCACCCATTAAAAAATAAATAGGTGCCAACTTGTTTTCTTTAATTTCAGAAAATAATTGATTAATAGAACTCATTCAAAAAAAATTACCAAATTTGTGGTGTGAAAAATTTAAATTTTCCGTCATATAATTTTAGAATCAAAAATAGCGAAAATAATACTTATATTTTCGATGTTATTCGTAAAAAATTTGTCGTCCTTCAACCAGAAGAATGGGTGAGACAAAATTGTATTCAATTTTTGATTAATGAAAAGAATTTTCCCGTAAATTTAATTAATGTTGAAAAGGTTGTGAGAATAAATGGACTTAACAAACGTTATGACATTATAGCTTACAATTCTGATGGCAGTATTTTTCTTATTGTTGAATGTAAAGCCCCAAAAGTGAAAATTTCTCAGTCAGCATTTGACCAAATAGCTAGATATAATCTAACACTAAAAGCCTCATATTTAATGGTCACTAATGGATTAAATCATTATTTTTGTACTATAGACCATAATTTGGGCATCTACAATTTCTTAAAGGAACTTCCGAGTTATGTCAAAAAAAAGATTTGAAACTAGCTATAGTAATACTTAATTGGAACGGAAAGAAACTACTAGAAGTTTTTCTACCATCTGTTGTTAAATACTCGTGTGATAATGAAATCTATGTTGTAGATAATGCTTCTACGGATTCTTCAGTCAAGTTTTTAGAATTAAATTATCCCAATATAAATTGTATTCAACTTAATCATAACCTTGGATTTGCAGCTGGTTATAACGAAAGTTTAAAGTTAATTAAGGCAGATGTATATTGTCTATTAAACTCTGACGTTGAAGTTACAAAAAACTGGCTATCTCCAATAATGGATGTTTTTAAAAATGAAGACAATACTCATATAATTCAACCAAAAATATTGGACTACAATAAGAAAAACTATTTTGAATATGCTGGTGCAGCAGGTGGTTTTATTGATATGTTAGGTTATCCCTATTGCAGAGGTCGCATTTTCAATATTGTTGAAGAGGATAGAGGACAATATAATGATAGAACTGAAATATTCTGGGCTTCTGGAGCATGTTTATTCATCAGTGCTACTTGTTTCAAAGATTTAGGAGGATTTGACAATGCATTTTTTGCACATATGGAAGAAATTGATTTATGCTGGCGTGCAATAAACAATGGCTATAAAATTGAATATATAGGAAATTCAACAGTGTATCATGTTGGAGGTGCTAGTTTAGACAACACTAACCCAAAAAAAACCTATTTAAACTTCAGAAACAGCCTGTATTCATTAGTAAAAAACAGTCAATATCAACTAATTATTGTGATCTATTTGAGATTATTATTAGATGGTCTTGCTGGGTTAAAGTTTTTTTTTCAAGGTAAATTTAATCACACATTTGCAATTATAAAAGCACACTGGAGTTTTTACAAAGCGCTTCCTAGACTTGTAAAATTAAGGAGACAATCAATTAAAACAACAAAATCGAACAACCTACTACCTTCAATAGTTTGGTCACATTTTGTCCTAAAAATCAAACGATATGGTGAATTATACAAATAATTAGTTGAAAAAGTAACTTTTAAAGTATTTATTTTATAATTTTACTAAACTAATAAAACCTATCAAAATGAATAAAATTTATGCAATATTGTTTACTACTTCATTTATTTTGGTTTCATGTGGAACTAAGAAAGAATTAGTGGCAGCTCAACAAAAGTTAAAAAATACTGAAAATTTGTTAAATACTGCTACAGTAAAACTAAACAGTTGTTTGTCTGACAAAGCCGTAGCTGATGCCAGTTTAATCGCTCTTAGGGATCAATTGTCCGATCTTAGAAAAACAAATGATGCGCTAATTAATAGTACAAAAGAAATAACTCTGCTGACTGCAAAAGGGGCGGACAACTTAGAAAAAACACTTGAAAGCTTAAAAGAAAGAGACTCAAAAATCAATCGATTACAAGACGCAATTTCTAAAAAAGACAGCGTAACTCTAGCTATTGTTTCTAGTTTAAAAAAATCCGTAGGTATTGATGATCCTGATATTGAAATTAATGTTGAAAAAGGAGTAGTTTTTATATCAATTGCTGATAAATTACTATTCAAAAGCGGTAGCTTTATTGTTACTGAAAAAGCAAAAAGTGTATTAGATAAAGTCGCTAAAGTCATTTTAGATAAGCCAAATTTTGAAGCTATGATCGAAGGACACACAGATAGTCAACCTTACTCAAATGGAATTTTAGTTGACAACTGGGATCTTAGCGTCAAGCGCTCTACCTCCATAATAAGAGAATTGCAAACAATGGGAGTTAATCCAGCACAATTAATCGCTGCAGGAAGAAGTAGTTATGTTCCTTTGACTAACAATGATACAGCTTTAGACAGATCAAAAAATAGAAGAACACGTGTTGTTGTAATGCCTAAAATTGATCAATTCTACGAGATGATAGAAAGTGAAATGAAAACTCTTTCAGGTCAATAAAATAATGTAATATAATTTTTTAAAGCCCACCGTTTTGGCAGGGCTTTTTATTTGATAGCAAATAGCTTTATTTTATATTTGTTACGAATTTCTAACATCCTACAATGAAAATATCATATAACTGGTTAAGACAATTTATAAAAATTGATTGGAGCGCTGAGAAAACCTCTGAACTTCTCACTGATTTAGGTCTAGAAGTTGAAGGAATAGAGGTTTTTCAAACTATAAAAGGTGGACTAAAAGGAATTGTCGTTGGTCACGTACTAACATGTGAACAGCATCCAAATGCAGATAAATTAAAAATTACAACAATTGATATTGGGGGGGAAACTCCATTAAACATTGTTTGTGGCGCACCTAATGTCACAAAAAATCAAAAAGTGGCAGTCGCCAAAATAGGGACTACTTTATATGGCAAAGAAGGAAAAGCTTGGACCATAAAAAAAAGTAAGATAAGAGGACAAGAAAGCTATGGAATGTTGTGTGCTGAGGACGAGATTGGATTAGGAAACTCACATAAAGGCATTATGATCTTAGATTCCACATTAGAAATTGGCACTCCTTTAGCAGATCAATATAATATCGAGGACGATATGGTTTTCAATATTGGACTGACTCCAAACCGATCAGATGCAATGAGTCACTATGGAACTGCTCGAGATTTAATGGCTGGACTCTCTCAGCACGGAATTAACACAAAACTAACAAGTCCTTCCGTTTCTAAATTTCATATAGAAAGCAGAGGACTAAAGATCGATATAAAAATTGATGATAAAATTAAAGCACCTCGATATTGTGGGTTAACCATATCAAATATTGTTGTCAAAGATTCGCCAGAATGGTTGCAAAATCGACTTAAATCTATAGGATTAATTCCCATAAATAATGTTGTGGATGCTACTAACTATGTGTTACACGATTTAGGTCAACCGCTTCATGCATTTGATGCAGAAAAAATTAAAGGAAAAAAAATTAATATAAAAACCGTTAAGTCAGGAACAAAATTTGTCACCTTAGACGGAGTTGAACGTATTTTGCATGATGATGATCTTATGATTTGTGATGATGAAAAACCTTTGTGTATCGCAGGTGTTTTTGGAGGTAAATCCTCAGGAGTTTCGGAAAGTACAACTGCAATATTTTTAGAGAGTGCATATTTCAATCCAATAAGCATACGTAAAACCGCTAAAAGACATGCTTTAAACACAGATGCTTCATTTAGATTTGAACGCGGTATTGATCCCAACTTAACAGAATATGCACTTAAAAGAGCAGCATTATTAATTACTGAGATTACTGGTGGTAATATAACTAGTGATTTAATAGACGAATACCCCAACAAAATTGAAGATTCTCAAGTATTTTTAAGTTTTGATAAAATAAATAAACTAATTGGGCAAGAAATTCCTAAAGAAACGATCAAAAGTATCTTAAGTGCTTTAGAAATTAAAGTAAATAATATTACAGAAACTGGATTAGGACTTACCATCCCAGCGTATAGAAACGATGTAAAAAGGGAAGTCGATGTTATCGAAGAAATTTTAAGAGTTTATGGATACAATAATATCAGTATAACTAATAAATTAAATGCATCTATTTCGAATACTTCTAATTTTGAAAATTACAAAATTGAAAATATTGTCGCAAATCAACTTGTAGGTCAAGGTTTTCACGAAATTATGACTAACTCCCTTACATCAAACAAATACAATTCAATTAGTAATCAACTAATTCCTGAAAATAATGTTAAAATATTAAACCCTCTAAGTACTGACTTATCTGTTATGCGTCAGTCAGTGATTTTCTCTGGACTAGAGACTTTAGCATTTAATATTAATCGTCAACAGCTTGATCTAAAACTCTTTGAATTTGGGAAAACATATCACAATATTGATGAACAAAAAAAAGAATTTAATCACTTATTAGTATTAATTACTGGAAATAAATTTGAAAAAGGTTGGAACTCACAAAAATGCGAGGTCGATTATTTTTACTTAAAAGGGGTTGTTAAATCAATTTTTGATCGTTTAGGTATAAAAAAACTTAAAAGCATTCATTTATCAAATGATGTTTTTAACGAAGGACAGCAATTTAACGTTGGTAAACTATGCCTTGTAGAATTTGGTATTTTAAAAAATAAAACGCTCACACCCTTTGGAATTTCACAAAATGTTTTTTGTGCTAACTTTAATTGGGATAATTTATTAAAAACAATTAACCAAAAAACTATAAAGTTTAAAGACATTTCTAAATTTCCTGAAGTTAGACGTGACCTTTCATTATTAATTGATGAAAATATAACCTTTGAAGATTTGTATAAAATAGCAAAACAATCAGAAAATAAATATTTAAAAGATATTAATTTATTTGATGTTTACACTGGAGATAAATTATCAAAAGGGAAAAAGAGTTATGCTATAAGTTTCATACTTCAAGATAAAAAGCAAACACTCAAAGATTCTCAAATTGATAAAATAATGTCCAAAATCCAAAAACGTTATGAAACAGAGCTTGGTGCAGTGTTACGATAACTAAACCTCTTTGGCAGCTAAGTAACGTTCCGCATCTAATGCAGCCATGCACCCGGTGCCCGCAGCAGTAATAGCTTGTCTGTATACATGATCTGCAGCGTCACCACTTACAAAAACGCCATCAACGTTAGTCTTTGAAGTCCCTGGGTTATTAATTATATAGCCCGTCTCATCTAATGTTAAAAAACCATTGAAAATATCAGTATTAGGCTTATGGCCAATAGCTACGAAAAAACCTGTAGCAGGAATATCAATTATTTCACTTGATTGATTATTTTTTACTCTTACACCAGTAACCACCTGTCCATCTCCTAAGACTTCTTCAGTTTCTGTGTTAAATAAAATATTAATATTTGCAGTGTTTTTAACGCGATTTGCCATGATTTTGGATGCTCTAAACTCATCACGTCTTACAAGCATAGTAACTTTAGTACACAACTTTGATAGATAATGAGCTTCTTCACAAGCTGAATCTCCTGCTCCAACAATCACTACATCTTGGTTTCTGTAAAAGAACCCGTCACAAACTGCACATGCAGAAACACCTCCACCCAAGTTAAGATATTTTTGTTCAGACTTTAACCCTAAATATTTTGCACTAGCTCCTGTAGAAATAATGACCGTTTCACAATGAATTTCTTTACTACCGTTAATCCATACTTTATGAGTAGAACCTGAGAAATCAACTCTAGTCACCCAGCCATCTCTTACGTCAGTACCAAACCTCTCAGCTTGAGCTTGCAGCTCTAACATCATTGCAGGACCAGTAATACCATTTGGATATCCTGGAAAGTTCTCAACATCATTCGTGGTTGTTAATTGTCCACCTGGTTGAGTTCCTTGGTACAAAACAGGAAACATATTAGCTCTTGCAGCATAAATAGCAGCAGTATATCCAGCAGGACCTGAGCCAATAATCATACATTTTACAGATTCTATTGTTTTAGACATTTTTTAAATATTTAGTCTACAAAAATAATCGTTTTAAACAATAATCAAACCTTAAGTTATCAACATTATAATTTTAAAATTGTGAACTTAAAAATCATATTGTCATTGAACAATATAAAACCAATAAAATAATCTTAACTTTGTTAAAATTGAAATTACACACTTATGTTGATTATAGGAATTGGAGGCGGAACTGGTAGTGGAAAAACTACAGTTGTAAATCAAATTATTTCAGAGTTTCCGAAAGGAGAGGTTCAGGTAATTTCTCAAGATTCTTATTATAATGACACCTCACACCTAAATTATCAAGATCGTTGTAAAATCAACTTTGATCATCCAAAATCTATAGATTTTAAGCTTCTTGAAACTCATTTAAAAGATCTTAAACAAGGTAAAAGTGTTAAACAGCCCATATATTCGTTCAAAACTCACAACCGTACAGGTAATACCGCCCTAACTAAACCAAAAAAAGTAATTATAGTTGAAGGAATATTAATTTTATCTGATACACAATTAAGAAATATTTTTGATATTAAAATATTTGTTCATGCAGACAGTGATGAACGATTAATGAGAAGAATAAAAAGAGATCTCGCTGAAAGAGGACGAGATTTAGATGAAGTATTAGACCGCTACCAAACAACGCTTAAACCTATGCACCAACAATTCATTGAACCAATGAAAGCCTATGCTGATATTATAATTCCTAATAACAACTATAACACTGTTGCTGTTAATGTTGTAAAATCAATTATTAACGATCAACTTTGATGCTAAAAAAAAATAAAAAAATATTAATGCTATTAAAGCCACTAAAAAATTTTTATGTTTTAGTTTTAACAGCTTTTATTATTTGGATGACAATATTTGATACTAATTCCTGGATGATTCACTCGGAGCTAAATAAAGATATTAAAACCTTAAACTCAAAAATTAAATTTTATTCTACCGAAATTAGAAAAGATAGAAAAGAAATAAATTCATTAACTACTGATGATGGAATAGAGAAATATGCACGAGAACATTACAAAATGAAAAAAGATAATGAAGTCATTTATTTAATTGAAGATCAGGACAGTTTAAATTTCTTAAACAATGAGTAAAACATCTCTTTTTGAAAATTTTGAATCAACATCTGAAAAAAAATGGAAACAAAAGATTCAATTTGAACTTCAAGGAAAAGATTTTAATAACTCGTTAGTATGGAAATCCATTGAAGGAATTGATGTAAAACCATTTTACCATTCAAACTCCTTTTCTAAATCTGAAGATATTGAATACAAATCTTCGAAATGGAAAATTGGTGATTCTATTTTTGTTAATTCCATTGAGAAAAGTAATTTACATGCCCTAAACCTCATTAAAAACGGAATTGAGGCTTTGTATTTTATAATTCCTAAAGAACTGAAATCTGTTGAACCGCTTTTAGCCAATATCAATTTAAGTAGTGTTACTATTTACTTTGAAACTTTATTCGTCTCAGAAAATTTCACAAGTATACTTCAAAAATATTCTGAAAAAAAAAATACAATATTTTATATTCTTAACGACCCCATCAGTCAACTTTCCAAATCAGGAAACTGGTTTGAAAACATAAAATCTGACTTTAATAACCTGAACAAATCTCTTATTTCTGGAAACAACCTAAATGGTGTTGTTTCAGTTGATTTAGGACTATTTCAAAATTCAGGTAGTAGTATAATACAACAGTTAGCCTATTCCCTATCCCATGCAAACGAATATTTAAACTTATTAAACATCAAACTTATAAAATCCATAGTTTTTAAAGTCTCTATCGGAAGTAATTATTTTTTTGAAATTTCAAAACTGCAGGCTCTTAGAATATTGTGGCAAAGTTTAACCAAAGACTATGGTGTTTCAATAAACTGTCACATAATTAGTAAACCAACTAAACGAAACAAAACAATTTACGATTATAATACTAATATGATGCGCACTACCACTGAATGTATGAGTGCTATCTTGGGTAGTTCAGATACTATAATAAATACATCATATGATAACCTATATCACAAAAGAAATAAGTTTGGAGATCGGCTTTCAAGAAATCAATTGTTAATTCTTAAAAACGAAAGTTATTTTGATGTTGTTTCTAATCCAACGGAAGGAGTTTATTACATTGAGTCACTCACAAATAGTCTCGCTCAAAAAGCATTGAACTTGTTTAAACTAATTGAGAAAGAGGGTGGCTACTTAAAACTATTAAAAAAAGGAGTAATTCAACAAAAAATTAAATCTCATGCAAAAAAAGAACAACTTGCTTATGACGATAGGCATGAGATACTTTTAGGAACAAATTTTCAAGAAAATTTTGACGAAAAAATGAAAAACGAAATGGAATTATACCCATTTACTAAATATCAAGTTAGAAAAACAGTTTTAGAACCAATTATTCCAAAAAGAATTGCAGAAAAGGTAGAAATTAATAGGTTAAAGCATGAGTAGGAAAAACGTCCAACATATAGTTTTAAGCGGAGTAAAATCAAAAAATACGAAAAAAGAAATTTTTAATACTGCTGAGTCCATTAGCATAAAAACACATTACAACTTTGAGGATATAAAAAATTTAAAACATTTGGACTTTCCAGCAGGAAACCCTCCTTTTCTTAGAGGTCCATATAGTACTATGTATGTTCAACGTCCATGGACAATTCGTCAATACGCCGGCTTCTCAACAGCGCAAGACAGCAATGCTTTTTACAAAAGAAATTTAAAAGCTGGTCAAAAAGGTCTTTCAGTTGCATTTGATCTTCCAACACACAGGGGCTATGATAGTGATCATGACCGTGTAATTGGAGATGTAGGTAAAGCCGGAGTAGCTATAGATTCAGTTGAGGACATGAAACTGCTATTTAATGACATACCATTGGATCAAATGAGTGTTTCAATGACTATGAATGGAGCAGTGTTACCTATAATGGCTTTTTATATTGTAGCTGCTCAAGAACAAGGAGTTAAGCTAGAAAATTTAAGTGGTACTATTCAAAATGATATTTTGAAGGAATTTATGGTAAGAAATACATACATATATCCACCAGAAGAGTCGATGAAAATAATATCTGATATTTTTAAATACACTACTAAGTACATGCCCAAATTTAACAGTATCAGTATATCTGGCTATCACATGCAAGAAGCTGGCGCCACAGCTGATATCGAATTAGCATATACACTGGCAAATGGCTTAGAGTATGTACGCAAAGGGATAAAAGCAGGACTGAAAGTAGATAACTTCGCACCACGCCTATCATTTTTTTGGGGAATTGGGATGAATCATTTTATGGAAATTGCCAAATTAAGAGCAGCACGTATGTTATGGGCTAAAATGATTAATGAATTTAATCCAAAAAATCCAAAATCTTTAGCTTTAAGAGCCCACTGCCAAACAAGTGGTTGGAGTTTAACAGAGCAAGATCCCTTCAATAATATTGCTCGTACATGTATTGAAGCTAGTGCAGCCATTTTTGGAGGCACACAAAGTTTACACACAAACGCCCTTGATGAAGCCATCGCTTTACCCACAGATTTTTCAGCGAGAATTGCTAGAAACACACAACTTTACTTAGAAAAAGAGACTAAAATAACTAAAACAGTAGACCCTTGGGCGGGTAGTTATTACATAGAAAAACTGACTCATGAAATTGCCGAAAAAGCATGGAGTCATTTTCAAGAAGTTGAGAATCTTGGTGGTATGACATCAGCTATTAAATCAGGTGTCCCAAAACAAAGAATTGAAGAAGCAGCTGCTAGAAAGCAAGCGCGTATTGATTCAGGTCAAGATATTATTGTAGGAGTAAATAAATTTAAACTAAAATATGAGGATCCATTACAAATCTTAGAAGTGGATAACGATCTAGTAAGATCACAACAAATTATACGATTAAACAATATTAAATCAACCCGAAATAATAAAAAAGTTAAAGTTGCTTTGGATAATTTAACAAAAGCAGCTTCTAATGGTTCTAAAAATTTATTAGCTTTATCTATTGAGGCTGCTCGTTCGCGTGCTACATTGGGAGAAATAAGTACCGCAATAGAAAAAATATTTGGTAGACATAAAGCAGAAATCAAAACCTTTTCTGGCGTTTACAGTAAAGAAATAAAAAACGATATGTCATTCGAAAAAGCAAAAAAATTAGCAGATAAATTTTCTAAAAATGAAGGTAGACGACCTCGTATAATGATTGCAAAAATAGGTCAAGATGGTCACGATAGAGGAGCAAAAGTTGTTGCTACAGGCTATGCTGACCTAGGCTTTGACGTGGATATTGGTCCATTGTTTCAGACTGCTGAAGAGGCTGCCAAACAAGCAGTGGAAAATGATGTACATATCTTGGGAATATCATCATTGGCAGGAGGTCACAAAACTTTAGTACCCAAGATAATTGATAACCTTAAGGCTTACGATAGAGAAGATATTATGGTTATTGTTGGAGGTGTAATACCCAAACAAGATTATAGTTATTTGTTTGATGCAGGGACTGTGGCTATATTTGGCCCTGGTACAAAAATTAGTGATACAGCTGTTACTGTTTTGGAGATTTTAATAAATTAAATACGAATACTTAACCAACCTTAACTTTATTTTAATTGAAATAATTGATTAAATCAATTTTTAATTGAGTTTAATTCTTGCTAAAAGTGTAATTTTACATGATTAATTAAATTATGGGAAAAATAATTGCTATAGCAAACCAAAAAGGTGGTGTTGGAAAAACAACAACTTCTGTAAACCTAGCAGCTTGTCTTGGAGCTTTGGATAAAAAAGTTTTACTTATAGATGCAGATCCACAGGCAAATGCATCATCTGGGCTTGGAGTAGACGTTGAAAAAATTAAACTTGGTACTTATCAACTTTTAGAGCATAATTGTACAGCAGAAGAAGCCATACAAAAGACCTCCGCTACTAATGTTGATATTATACCTTCTCACATAGATCTAGTAGCTATTGAAATTGAATTAGTTAATGTAGAAAAACGTGAATACATGCTTCACCAGGCTATAAATTCGTTAAAGAATAACTATGATTTCATATTAATTGATTGTGCACCATCGTTAGGTTTACTAACGTTAAATGCATTAACAGCTGCTGATTCTGTAATAATCCCTATTCAATGTGAATACTTTGCGCTAGAAGGGCTTGGGAAATTATTAAACACAATTAAAAGCGTACAAAAAATACATAATAAGAATTTAGATATTGAAGGGCTATTGCTAACTATGTACGACTCTAGGTTAAGACTTTCTAATCAAGTTTTGGACGAGGTAAAAATTCACTTTCATGATATGGTGTTCAAAACGATTATTCAACGTAATGTTAAACTTGGCGAGGCTCCTAGCTATGGAGAAAGTATTATTTATTACGATGTAAATAGTAAAGGTGCCACAAATTACTTAAGTTTGGCTAAAGAAATTATAAGTAAACAGTAAAATAATGGCCAAAGCTATTAAAAAACAAGTCTTAGGACGCGGACTTGCTGCTCTCTTGCAAGACCCAAAAACAGTACAATCTAAAAAAGAAAGCTCAATTATAAGTTCTCAACCAGGAAATATAGTTGAGCTAGAACTTGGACTAATAAAATTAAATCCCTTTCAGCCAAGGACAAAATTCAATACAGAAAGTATTCGTAATCTAGCAATGTCAGTACAAGAACTTGGAGTCATTCAGCCGATAACGGTTCGTAAAATTACTGATACTGACTATCAGTTAATTTCTGGTGAACGACGTTTACGAGCTACCACGTTGCTTGGATTAAAAACTATCCCTGCTTATATAAGAATCGCTAACGATCAAGAAGCTCTAGAAATGGCGTTAGTTGAAAATATTCAACGTCAAGATTTAGATCCTATTGAAATCGCATTAAGTTATCAACGCTTAACTGATGACTTGGGATTAACTCAAGAACAAGTGAGTCAAAGAGTTGGAAAAAAGCGTTCGACTATTGCAAATTATTTAAGGCTATTAAAACTAGAGCCTTTAATTCAAACAGGAATGCGAGACGGATTTATTTCAATGGGACACGGAAGAGCGATAATAAATATTAATTCTCAATCTAATCAAATTAAAATATACAAGGAGATTTTGTTAAAAAAACTTTCTGTAAGGGCTACTGAAAACCTAGTTAAGGACTACAACAGACCTAAAGCTTTAAAAACTCAAACAACTAATGACCTTCCAGAATTTTTGAAAGATGGAATTCCAAAAATTTCTACCTATTTTGGACACAAAATTAATATAAAAATGGAAAAAAATGAAAAGGGTAAAATACTTATTCCTTTTCATTCAAAGGAAGACTTCCTTCGTATTTTAAAACTATTAAAAAGTGATTTGTAAGCATTATTTAATCTTAATTTTTATCGCTTATTCGTGGCTGAGTTTTGCTCAAATGGCAAAAGAGACTGATACTCTAATTGAACAAAAAGAAATTGTCAATTATAAAATTGATCCATTAGCTCCAGCAAGAGCTGCCTTTTATTCTGCAATTATCCCTGGACTTGGACAGGCTAAAAACAAAAAATATTGGAAGATTCCAATCATTTATGCTGCATTAGGTACTGGACTATATTTTTATACAGACAATAATAAAGTTTACAAACGATACAGAAACGCTTACAAAAGTCGATTAGCTGGATTTAATGATGATGAATTTTATGGACCTGGCACAACTCCAATACTTTCTAACGAAGCATTAATTAGAGCTCAACAAACTTTAAGGAGAAATAAAGAATTGTCTCTTTTGATAACAATTGGACTGTATGCACTAAACATTCTAGAAGCAAATGTAGACGCTCATTTGTTACAATATAATGTTGACAATAATTTAGCTATAAAACCATATCTTGAATTTGAAACTCCCGAAAATTCAGCTCAATTTGGGTTAACTCTAAATATTAATTTTTAAGATGAAAATAGCACTATTAGGGTATGGTAAAATGGGCAAAGTGATAGAATCTATAGCACTAAATCGTGGACATGAAATATCATTAAAAGTTGATAAAGATACTAAGGATTATGATCTTAGTTCTGTTGATGTTGCGATTGATTTTAGTACACCTAAGTCAGCAGTTGACAATATCAGAAAAGCACTTGAAAGTAAGGTACCGGTTATTTCAGGAACTACTGGTTGGCTTTCAGAACTAGAAGCCATTAAAGCACTTTGTAAAGAAAAAAAAGGTGCTTTTATTTATGCCTCCAATTTTAGTATCGGGGTAAATATTTTTTTTGAACTTAATAAGAGTTTAGCTAAGATGATTAACAATCTTACAGATTATAATATTGATCTAGAAGAAATTCATCACATACACAAATTAGATATTCCTTCAGGTACTGCAATCACACTTGCTGAAGATGTGATAGAAAATAGTAATTATGATTCTTGGGAGTTAGCTCCTAGTGATGATCCTAAAAAGTTAGATATTAATGCTAAAAGGCAAGATAATGTATGTGGTACGCACAAAGTCAATTACAATTCCATCAATGATCAAATTTCACTTACACACATTGCACATAACCGAGAAGGTTTTGGCTTGGGGGCAGTCATTGCAGCTGAATGGATTATTGGTAAAAAAGGAGTTTTTACTATGAATGATATATTAAACTTAAAATAATAGTGTAACAATTTTCCTCATTTATAGTCTAACACATTTATAAAATAGTTAATTAAAAAAAATGGATTTAACACAATGGCTTATATTTTTGATAGTGATTCAATTAGTTCATGGGCTTGGAACTTGGAAATTATATAAAAAAGCAGGTTATAAAGCTATTGAGTCTTTTGTACCCATTTACAACGGAATAGTTTTAATGAAAATTATAAACCGTCCTGTCTGGTGGGTAGCCCTTTTATTTTTCCCTGCAATTAATGTTATAATGTTGATTGTCATATGGGTTGAAACTGCCAGAAGTTTTGGCAAAAACAATTATATAGATACCATTTTATCAGTACTTACTTTAGGTTTTTATAACTATTACCTTAATTACTTTAGTGATGTAAAACATATCAAAGACAGGAGTTTGAAGCCGAAATCTAGTTCTGGAGAATGGTTGAGTTCAATATTATTTGCTATCGTAGCAGCGACCATAGTACATACTTATTCTCTTCAACCTTATGTCATCCCTTCATCATCACTCGAAAAATCGTTGTTAGTTGGCGACTTTTTAATTGTGAGTAAAATGCACTACGGCCCACGAATTCCAATGACTACAATCGGAATGCCAATGGTTCACGATACAATTCCAATTTTAAATAAAAAATCCTACCTATTCAACGACAAAATTGAAGAAAATGAAACATCATGGATTAATAAACTACAACTACCCTACTTGAGAATACCAGGTTGGGAGACCATAAAGCGTAACGAAATAGTAGTTTTTAATCAACCTGCGGATACGCTGCAAGATATGAATGACTTTACTCCAGATAGAAACTACTACAAACCAATAGACAAAAAAACAAATTTAGTAAAACGCTGTGTAGCTATTGCTGGAGATACATTAGAAATTAGAGAGGGTTATGTTTACATAAACGGTATTCAAAATAAGCTCCCGTACCGGACCAAATTACAATTTAGTTATGAGGTTACATTGAAGCCTGGTAAATCATTTGAACGTAGTATTATTGATCAGTTGAAAACAAGGTATGATATAACAGATGGTATTTACCAATCAGGCAATAAAATTATTATTCCAGCTGCATCAAATGAAGCAATTAGCATTTTTAAAAACCATCCAAGTGTTGCTAAGATTGATAAATATATTCAAGCAAAAGGAGAACGAGATGAATTAAAGTTTCCTCAAGACCCAAGCTTCAATTGGAATCGTGATTTTTTTGGTCCGCTATATGTTCCAGAAGAAGGAAAAAGCATATCTATCAGCATAGAAAACATTGCTATTTACAAACGAATCATAACAGAGTATGAAGGCAATAAATTATCTGTAAGAGGAAATCAAATATTTATCAATGATAAATTGACTAAAACCTATAAATTCAAACAAAACTATTATTGGATGATGGGTGATAACCGTCACAATTCTATTGATGCACGAAGATGGGGTTTTGTACCGTTCGATCATGTGGTAGGAAAACCAGTATTTATTTGGATGAGTTGGAATTCAAATGGAAAAGGTTTCAATAAAATACGTTGGGATAGACTATTTTCAACAGTTCATCACGATGGAGAACGCACTTCTTATTTTATACATTTTTTAATTTTTATAGCAGTATATTATAGCTTTAAAAAGTGGCGTAAAAGAAAAATAACTTCCGTTTAACATAAACGCATGGCACTCCTTTATCCAACGTATTTTCCAAATGTAGCATCTTACATAGTAATGATACATGCTGACAATCTTATCTTTGAAGTACAGGATTCTTACCAGAAACAAACATATAGAAATCGCTGCTATATCTATGGAGCTAATGGGAAATTAGGGTTACATATTCCTGTTCATCACACACAAAAAAACAGACAAAATACTAGTGAAATATTGATTGACAACTCTATTAGGTGGCAATCAATACACTGGAAGTCATTAGAAAGTGCTTACAAGACTTCACCATTTTTTGAATATTATCAAGAAGAACTAATTTCTCTATTTAAAACAAAAAAAAACTCTCTTTTAGCATTCAATTTCGAATGTATTAAAGTCATAAATAGTTGCTTAGATTTCGATATTGAATACTCAATATCGTCAGAGTTTAAGAAAGGAATACAACACAATGAATATCGTTATTTAGTAAATGCAAGAAAAGAGAGTAAAATTAAAATGAGCCCATATTTGCAAGTGTTTAATAATAAATATGGATTTATAAACAATTTGAGTATTTTGGACTTGTTATTTAATGAAGGTCCAAATGCGAAGTCTTATTTAAAAACACAAAATTTAACTTTTTAATCTTCTATGGTAAATTCTGACATTATTGGAAAGTGATCAGAATAAGGAAGCTCGTTAAACGAAGAAAAATTTAAAACTTTAATTTTGGAATCAGCCAATATAAAATCAATTCTAAATGGAAAATATTTGAATTTATATGTGCGACCAAATCCAGACCCAGCTACATCAAAAGCATCATACATTTCTGATTTAAGAATTCTGTAAACGTATGAATAAATAGTATTATTAAAGTCTCCGCACAATATTACTTTAAAAGGAGATTTAAACATGTGACTTACAACTAGCTCAGCTTGATATTGTTGATCCTTAAAAGTGGCGCCTAAGCGGCTTATCAGCTTATTTGACTGCTTAGAGTCAAGGGTTTCAATATTAGTATTAATTCCAGAAGACTGAAGATGAATATTATAAATACGAATGGTATCAGACTTGATAATCACATCTGCATAAATGGCATTATTAGAAGATTTTGGAAAATCAATAGTACCGGAGCTAAGTATTTGGTATTTTGAAAACATAGCTAATTTAGAAGAATGTTTCGAAGAATCCTCGGTAAAGTAAGAGTAAGGATAGGATTTAAAAATAAGATCAGTTTCTAGATCATATTCTTGAAAACATACAATTGATGGCGATTTTTCTAATAAAAAATTTTGAATCTTTTCAGGGATAAAAGGCTCATCAATCCAGTCATAAACATTAAAAAGGCGAACATTATAACTCATAAGAGAAAAACTAGACTTGGATGATACTATTTCAGTCGAAAATTTATAAAAGGACATTACATAATTATATCCCAAGACCAAAACTAGAACTGAAAGTAAAAACTGTTTTTTTATTCTTAAAAGCCAATATATACCAAACATAATATTAAGAATAATTAATAAAGGTACTGTAAGACTTAAAACAGATAAAAACGAAAATGTATTAGGAGGAACGTATGACAATCCATATGAAAGAATCAACAAAACTGCGACAACTGAATTAACCAGAAACACTAACTTATCAAAAAGGTTCAAATTTTTCAAATGGTTTTATTTTCCTGCTCTGAATAAAAAATCTTTTTCCAATTGGGTTAAACTTTCGTAACCACTTTTACTTATCTTATCAAGTATAAGGTCAATTTGCTTTTGACGCGTAAAACTATCAAATTCCTTCTTTTTTTTACCAGCCAGCGAGCTATCATTTTTATTATTTTTCTTGTATACTGTTTTTAGATTAAAACTTAGGAAAGAAAGAAAGCGAGTAAATTTGTTAACAAATTCTCCTAAATCAATTCCTTTTTGAAATTGAACAGCATAATAGTATCCAATAATATAGCCACCAAAATGTGCTATAATACCGCCTGAATTTTGAGAAAACAACCCAATAATATCAAGAACAACCAATGCAATTCCGATATATCTTAATGGAAACTTAAATGTTAATAAATGAACCTCTTTTCCAGGAAAATAAGCACATAAGAAAATTATAACAGCTCGGACTCCTGCAGAAGCCCCTACTAGTGGACCTACTGTGTTTAAAATTCCTGATGGGAATACGTTATAAACAAATACAAAAGCAAGACCACCCGAAAGAATCCCTAATAGATATAATTTAAGACTTAGATCTGATTTGAATAAATTTGAAAAGGAGCGGCCCAAGAAATACAAGACTAACATATTAAAAAATAAATGGCTAAAACTATAATGAGTAAAACCATAAGTAATAAGCGTCCATGGCTTAGATATTACATTAGAAGCAGACTTCGACAACGACATCCACTCTAAACCCATTCCAAACCCCTGAAATCTTAAAATAGTTGAGGTAAATACATAAATAATAAAATTAACAACAATAATTATTTCAAATACATTGAGCCTTGAAAGTTTAGATCTAATATCTTGATTGAAGTTTTTCATTAATTCCAACGGAATTTATCAAATTGATTTTTTTTCCAAAAATACATTATTAGGAAGCCTGTAAGTGCTCCTCCTATGTGTGCAATATATGCTGTATTACTAGGGCTAAAAATAGACACTCCAGTAAATGCAGAAATCAAGTCTAAGCCAATTATACCAGGGATAAAATACTTAGCTTTTATAGGAATTGGTAAAAATATCATCATTAATTCCGCATTTGGATTAAGCATCGCAAAAGCTACTAGCACACCCATTATCGCACCAGATGCACCAACCATAGAACCATTACTAATAACTATTAAATCAAATAACATTCGAAATGAGTCTAAACCTAATTGATTCATCGTGTAGCCAAAACTAGAAAGAACTGGCTCTAGCTTAGAAATCAAAATATCACCTTGAAACATTCGATCACTTAAAATATTTAACTTTAAAACTTCTTTGATAAAATCAAATGAGAAACCTAATGACTCAAGTTCACTTAAAATAGGGTAAATCTTAACATAGTAAACTAAAAAGGTCAAGGCTACAGCACCTAATCCAGAAGAAATATATAGAAATAAAAACTTACGTTGTCCAAAAACCCTTTCAACTGCTGTTCCAAACATAAATAAAGCAAACATATTAAAAAACAAATGCTGAAAGCCTCCGTGCATAAACATATGAGAAAACACCTGCCAAGGCATGAAATAGTCACTTAAAGGGTAATAAAGTGCTAATAAACCATAAAAAAGATCTTTATTTCCAAGTAAATAAGTACCTGCAAATACAATGCAATTTATGATTAGGAGATGTTTTACTGTTGGGGTAATTTGTCTCATTTCTAATTGAATTTTTTATCTAATTCATCTACTTTAATTGTTATAAATATTGACTTATTTGAGGGTGAAACTGCAGGTTCTTTACAAAAAAATAAAGTGTTTACTATATACTCCTGTTCTTGACGTTCTAATTTCTTTCCATTTTTTATAGCTAAACTTTTAGCCAGTGATTTGGACAATAAATCACTAACACTAAAATTTACATCAGGAATTTCATTTTCAATATCATGAATCAATTGATCAAAAATATTTGAAACATCTGACTCTTTAACTCCGACAGGCAGTCCTTTTAACTCAACAGTTTCATTAGTAGAGGTTGAAAAAACAAACCCGGTTGTTTCTAAAGCTTGCTGAACATCCTTTATTATATTTATATCAGAAGTTGATAAATTGAGCTGTAAAGGAAATAACAACTGTTGACTCACAGCTTTGTTAGTAGTTATTTTTCTAAGATAATCTTCATAAAGAATCCGTTCATGAGCACGGTTTTGATCAATAACAACCATGCCTGATTTAATCGTATTAATTATATATTTGTTGTGCAGCTGAAATGTTTTTTGAACCTTTCGCTCTATTTTGTCATCAAATATAGATGACATCATTTCATCAGACTCGTAAGAAACTTGTGAAAAATTATCTGTATTTGATTTGGAATCCAACCCAACATATAACCCTTCCCAACTTTCTGAAACAGGCTTAGAATATAAAGGGGTTCTATGACTCGACTTGTAAAAAGGATTAAAAGAACGGTTGACCTCTACTTTTGGAGCGGATGTTTCTACTGCATTAAGTGCATAAGGAGTGTCTAAATTTTTATCGCGCTCAAAATCTAATACAGGTGCAATACTGAATTGTCCTAGGCTGTGTTTAATGGCTGCTCTTATAATGGCATACATCGTCTGTTCATCATCAAACTTAATTTCAGTTTTTGTAGGATGAATATTTATATCAATACTTTTAGGGTTAACTTGCAAGTTTAGAAAATAACTTGGATATCTTCCAGTCTGTAATAGACCTTCAAAAGCAGATAAAATTGAATGATTTAGGTAAGGGCTTTTTATATATCTATTATTTACAAAAAAGAATTGCTCGCCTCTCGATTTTTTGGAATACTCTGGCTTTCCAACAAATCCAGAAATAGATAATACTTCAGTAGTTTCTTCAACAGGGACTAGTTTTTCATTAGTTTTTCTGCCAAACGTATTTACTATACGCTGTCTAAAACTTCCCTTTTGTAAATTAAATAAATCACTTCCATTGTGATACATTGAAAAATTAATTGAAGGATGTGCAAGAACAACACGCTGAAATTCATCAATAATATGACGCAATTCTACATTATCAGATTTTAAAAAATTGCGTCGTGCAGGAATGTTAAAAAACAAATTTTTAACTGCTATTGAAGATCCCTTTGGAGTGGCAATATGTTCTTGGGTTGTGAATATACTTCCTTCAACAGACAATAGGGTTCCTAATTCATCAGAAATTTGTCTAGTTTTCATTTCAACATGAGCGATCGCAGCAATACTTGCTAAAGCCTCTCCTCTAAATCCCTTAGTATTAAGATTAAATAAATCATCAGCAACTTTTATTTTTGAGGTCGCATGACGCTCAAAACTTAGACGAGCATCATTAGCACTCATCCCTATTCCGTCGTCAATAACTTGAATCAGAACCTTACCTGCGTTTTTAACTAACAGCTTAATAGTAGATGAACCTGCGTCAATAGCGTTTTCAAGTAGTTCTTTGACTACCGAAGCTGGGCGTTGAACTACTTCACCGGCAGCTATTTGATTAGCCACATGATCTGGTAATAATTGAATTATATCAGCCATTATTAAAAGAATATACTTAAATCAAAATCTATAATCCAAAGGAAGATAAATATCAAAATTGAAATTATAATAGAAACTCTTTGATTGGCTAAGGAGTTAGGGTTCGTTTTAAAGTCGCCAATTGCATTTAAAATTTTGCCTTTTAAATTTGTCTTTTTGATTGTTACACGAGCATCGTCAAACTTGTGTTTTAGCTCAAAAGGATTACGATCGCCTTTGTAAAAACGAGGCGTATAGTTGTATTTGTTATTTTTTCTAGTTTTAAAAATTCCCATTATTTAGAAAATAAAGTATCTAAAAATTAAAATATAAAATCAAAAGCTAAAGCTAGTGACACAAGCCAAATTAGTAAAAAACCACGTGTATTTCTAGAAAATCGATCGTAAATATGCACAATAATTCATATACTTGTTTTATAGGGTACATCTAGGAACATTTTAACTAAAAAATTCAAGTTATTTAGGTTTAAAAACATTTTATTGATTTTAACCAAAATAATTAAATTAATTTATGATATGAAGAAAAAATAAGAAATTATTAACAGTTGGCAGAAGTTATAACTTTGAATTTAAAAAAGCCATTTTAATAGCTGTAATGGCGGCCTCTACCCCTTTATTACCGTATTTACCACCGGATCGATCAATCGATTGTTGTAAGCTGTTATCAGTTAAAACACAAAAAATCACTGGTACATTATTGAGTACATTTAAATCTTTAATACCTTGAGTAACACCATCACAAACAAAATTAAAATGCTGAGTCTCTCCTTTTATCACGCTTCCAACAGCAATCACAACATCTACTTCCTGTTCTTGCATTTTTTTTGAACCAAAAATAAGCTCAAAACTACCTGGAACATAATTTATAATAACGTTTGAGTCTAATACCTTACAATTTGTTAAAGTCTTCAGTACACCCTTAAGTAATTTGTCAGTAATCTCTGAGTTCCATTCAGAAACAACGATCCCAAACCTGAAGCCTGAAGCGTCTGGAAGTTTAGATAAATTGTAGTTAGAAAGATTTGTGTTTTCTGTAGCCATTATTAATTTATAGCTGCTTCAGCTTTACCAATGAATACATCAATGTCTTTGGCCTCGGCACTTCCAGGAAATTCTGACTTTATTTGATTGAAAAAAGATAAAGCTTTACTATATTTCTCTATTTTTAAACCTATAACTCCGGCTTTGTATAAATACATTGGAGTTGTGTAAGTATTTGATTTTAATTTAGCTGCTTGCACATAATAATTATATGCATCATCTAATTGTTCAAGCTGAACAAACGAATCCCCAATAGCGCCTTTAGAAATCGGACCGAGTACATCATCGTTGGATGAAAAGTTATTAAGATAAGTGATAGCGTTAGTATAATCTTTCATATTCAAATAGGCAATTCCTGCGTAGTAATTCGCTAAATTTCCAGCTTTGGTTCCGCTGTAGATATCTGCGATATCCAAAAAACCATATTTACCATCAGATCCATTCAAAGCTAATGTGAAAAGTGAGTCTTTGGAAGAACCATTAACAGCTTTATCAAAATATTGTTGCGATTGAAACATATCATTGGTTGCGTTTCTTTCTTTGGGTTCTTGTATAATTTTATCAAATCCTAAAAACCCAAGCACTAGAAGAGCAACGAAAATTACAACTACAAAAATATATTTTTGATTTTTAATAACCCATTCTTCTGTTTTGGAGGCACCTCCGTCCAGAGAACTAACTATAGAAGCTGTTGTTGATTCATCTTCAATAGATATTTCTTTTTCTGCTTTCGTGGTCGGTTTTCCGCCGCGTTTTTTATATGTTGCCATAGCATTTTTTTAATGAAGGTCAAAAATATAATTTTTATTCGTAAAAAAAAGGCAAATTATTTGTTATTTTTCAATAATTTGCATCAACTTTAATATACATCTTCAAGAAGATAAATTTAAAAACAGAGCCTTTTTTCATGATTTTAAAATCATTAAGTTTATTAAACTACAAAAATTTCGATGCCTACAAAGTAGATTTCAATGCAAAAATTAATTGTTTTGTAGGACAAAATGGTGTTGGAAAGACAAATATCTTAGACGCCATTTATCATTTATCTTTTGGAAAAAGCTATTTTAATCCAGTTTCTTCTCAAAATATTAAACACAATGAAGACTTTTTTGTTGTGGACGGAGTCTATGAAAAAAATAAGCGTAATGAAAAGGTAATTGTTACTCTAAAAAAAGGTCAAAAGAAAGTAATTAAGCGAAATGGAAAAGCTTACGATCGGTTTAGTGATCATATAGGTTTTATTCCCTTGGTCATAATATCTCCTGCAGACCGAGATTTAATTGTTGAAGGTAGTGAAGTACGTAGAAAATTCATTGACGGCGTTATTTCCCAAAGTGATAAAAGCTATTTAAAATATTTATTAAATTATTCAAAAATACTTTCACAAAGAAATGCTCTTTTAAAATATTTTGCATTAAATAATAACTTTAACAAAGACTCTTTAGATGTTTATAATGAACAACTTAGTAATTATGGAAATGCTATTTATACTAAAAGAAAATTGTTCTTAGATGCCTTCGTACCCATATTTAAAAGTCGATACAAATCAATCAGTAATAATAATGAAATTGTTGAACTATCCTACACTTCTCAACTGCACGACAACACGCTATTAGATTTATTTAATACAAACATAAATAAAGATCGAATGCTTCAATACACAAGTGTAGGTATTCATAAAGATGATCTTGATTTTTCGATTAATGAATATCCTGTTAAAAAATTTGGTAGTCAAGGGCAGCAAAAATCTTTTTTAATCGCTCTAAAACTTGCGCAATTTGATTTCATCAAAAGACAAAGTGGCGATACTCCGATTCTTCTTTTAGATGATATTTTTGACAAACTTGACGAACAACGTGTTTCTCAAATAATCAAATTGGTTGATAACGAGAATTTTGGTCAATTATTTATTTCTGACACACACATTATCCGAACAGAAAAAGCAATTAAAAGTGTTCATCAATCTTATCAAATGTTTCAATTGTGAAAAAACTAATTACACTAACATTACTAATATTGCTTTACAATTGTCAATCAGACGAAATAAGAAAAATACCCTTCATTGAAGGGTATTGGGAAATTAAAAGCGTCACAAAAGACCAAATAACGATCAAAGATTTTAAAATTAGTGGAACAATTGATTATTTTAAAATTAATAACGATTTGAGCGGGTTTAGAAAAAAAGTAACTCCACGTTTTGATGGTGCTTTTGAAGTGTCTCAAAATCAATCAAATTTTAATATAAACATTGAAGATGACAAACTATGGATTACATACAACAACAACGGAGTTGTTTACAAGGAGGAAGTAACGCACGCCGATGAAACTAGATTAATCATCTCAAACAGAAACGGCTTTGTTTATAACTACAAATCTTATGAACCCTTAATTTTTGATTAATGAGTAAGCGACACAACGATAAACAAAATATTGAGGATTTACTAAAATCATTTGTAAAAGAAAATAAACTTGAAAAAGGTTTAGAAAAAGTAAATGTAGAAACTGCATGGAGAGATTTAATGGGAAATGGAGTTAACAGCTACACCAGCAACATTAAACTTCACCATAACACTTTATATGTGGAACTCAGCTCTTCTGTACTTCGAGAAGAACTTAGTTATGGAAAAGAAAAAATTATAAAAATGATAAACGATTCTCTGGGGAAAATTATTATTCATAAATTAGTTCTAAGATAAAAATAAAAAGCTGCAAATAAATTGCAGCTTTTTCTATAATCTCTGGTGGATTAAAACATTTCTCTTTCTGAGAAATGAAATGCACTTTCAACAGCTGCGTTATTATCGCTATCGCTTCCGTGCACTGCATTTTGGCTGATTGATTCTGCAAACATGTTACGAATAGTGCCTTCCGCTGCTTCACTTGGGTTTGTAGCTCCAATTAGTGTTCTAAAGTCTTGTACCGCATTTTCTTTTTCGAGAATCGCCGCCACAATAGGACCACGCGTCATATACTCTACTAAATCGTCAAAAAATGGACGATCTTTATGAACTACATAAAAAGCTTTTGCATCTGCAGTCGTTAGTTGAGTTAATTTCATTGCAACTATTCTAAAACCTGAAGTTGTGATTTTTTCTAATATTGCACCAATATTTCCGTTTTCGACAGAGTCTGGCTTTAGCATTGTAAATGTTTTGTTTGTAACCATGATATTTTAAATAATTTTCGTCAAAAATAAGGTTTTTATATAAAAAATCAACTTAACATCTATTTTAAAAATTTGTACCTTTGTTAAGCATGAACACTTCTTCTATTTTAGAAATTAAAAAATTACTATCTACTTTTAAAAAAGTAGTAATTATACCTCATAAAAATCCTGACGGAGACGCAATGGGTTCAACACTTGGCTTATGTCTTTACCTTAAAAAGAAAGGCCATTCTGCAACTGTTATTGCGCCTAATGACTATCCTGAGTTTCTTAAATGGCTTCCTGGCAATAGCGAGGTTATAAACTATGAGATAGAAAATAGTATTGCAAAAAAATTAATTACATCTGCAGATGTAATTTTTACATTAGACTTTAACGCACTGCACAGATGTGGAGAAATGGAAACCCCTATCAAAAACTCAAATGCAGTCAAAATAATGATCGATCACCATCAAGAACCTGACTCCTATGCTGATTACATATTTTCAGATGTCAATATGTGCTCAACAAGTCAAATGGTATACCACTTTATTGAAAAAATGGAAGATCTAGATCATATTGATACTGCAATTGGTGAAGCGCTATATACTGGAATAATGACAGATACTGCCTCATTTAGATTCCCGCTTACTACTAGTTTAACACACAAAGTTATTGCAAAATTAATAAATTTAGGAGTTCAAAAATCAAAGATTCATAACGCTATTTACGATACTAACAGCTTTGAACGCTTACAGTTGTTGGGCTGTGCTATGAAAAATTTACGATTTTTAGAAAACTACAATACATCTTACATTACACTGTCTAATACAGAGCTTGATTTTCATAAATTTAAAAAAGGGGATACTGAAGGATTTGTTAATTATGGGTTATCTTTAAAAGGAGCAAAACTTGCTGCAATATTTATTGAACACAAGCAGGAAAGTATTATTAAAATCTCTTTTCGATCCAAGGGAAGTTTCGACGTAAATAAATTTGCACGTAACCATTTTAATGGTGGAGGTCACAAGAATGCATCTGGCGGAAAAAGCAACCTTAACTTAAAAGACACCATTACAAAATTTACTCGCTTACTAGAAGAATATAAATTAGAACTTAATTCATGAAACAGGCTAAATTTTACTTAATGATCCTGTTTGTTTTTTCTAGCTGTAATCCTCCTCTACCCCGCGGTCCAGTTTCTAACAACTCAGGTAAATTTATCGATGCATCAGTAAAACGCAATAAACAACTCAATAAATTTGAATACAAAAAAATAAAAGCTATTGTAGAAAAATCTGGAGAAGCTATATTAAATTCTAGTTTTGGATTCTGGTATTACTACAACAAGAAACAAGAAAGCAATAAGAATTATCCTAAATTTGGTGATCAAATTCAATATAAGTATAATGTTAAGACACTTGAAAATAAGTTAATTTATTCTGAAGAAGAACTAAGTATACAAAACTACTTTATTGACCAACAAGAATTGTTCTCAGGGCTAAGACAAGGTTTAAAACTAATGAAACAAGGAGAAGTAGTTACTTTTATATTCCCGTCTCAAATAGCCTATGGTTACTATGGAGACAACAATAAAATTGGACGAAATCAACCTCTTATTTGCAAGGTCACTTTAATCAAACATCAAATAAATTAAACTTTTAAATTAATAAAAAGGGAAATGAATTCAAAAAAAATAATCATTAAGTCATTTGTATTTCTTACACTATTAAGTGCTACAACATGTAAAGAAAAATACCCTGAACTAGGCGAAGGACTCTTCGCAGAGTTAATAACTACTAAAGACACTATTGTTGTTGAGCTAAATTATAAAAAAACTCCATTAACTGTTTCAAATTTTATTGGACTTGCTGAAGGAACTCATCCAATGTTAACAGACTCGTTGAGAGGTAAACCATACTACAATGGAACAATATTTCACAGAGTGATTAATAACTTTATGATCCAAGGAGGCGATCCTTCTGGAACAGGATCAGGAAGTCCTGGATACAAATTTGAAGATGAGTTTAATGACAGTCTTTCACATAATAAATCCGGTATACTTTCTATGGCAAATTCTGGTCCAGCTACGAATGGAAGTCAGTTTTTTATAACAGATGCTCCAACTCTTCATTTGGATAACAAACACTCTGTTTTTGGAAAAGTAGTTAAAGGGCTTGATGTCGTGGATATAATCTCTAATGTAGAGGTTGCACCTGGATCAAACAAGCCATTGGAGGATATCATCATTCTGGAGCTTAACATTGTCAGACAAGGTGATGATGCAAAAAAGTTTGATAATGTAAGTACATGGAACAAAGAATTGCAATCATCACAAGAAAAAAAAATAAAAACAATTGAAAAGAGAAAAAAAATAATAAAAGAAATGAAAACAGTCTTAAATGACTACAAAAACAAAGCTAATAAATTAAATTCTGGTTTATTAATTCACAATATTTCATCAACTAAAGGGATAAAACCACGAGAAGGTTCTAAAGTAAAGCTAAATTATGAAGGATATTTCACAGACGGTAATTTATTTGGAACTAATGTTAAAGCTGTAGATCAAAAATATGGAAGTTATGACCACCGCAAGGATTCTCAAGGGGCCTACAGCCCCATATTGATGCCTCTAAACAATGAAGCTCAAATGATACCTGGATTCAAGGAAGGTGTTTTTAAGATGTCTTTAGGAGACAAAACATTTTTATACCTTCCATCTCACATTGCTTATGGCGAAGAAGGACGAGGTAAAATAAAACCAAATACTGACTTAATTTTTATTATAGAAATGGTAGAAATAATAGATTAGATAACTAAATAGGATATCTCTATGCTTTTGGTATGTTTTTTAAAATCTCTAACAGAAAATTCCAAAACTTATTAACGGAAGATATTTGCACACGCTCGTCTGGTGAATGTGCTCCCTTAATATTAGGACCAAAACTAATCATCTCCATTTTTGGATAATTAGTTCCAAGAATACCACATTCCAAACCTGCATGACAAGCAGCTACGTGAGGCTTTTCGTTGTGCATTGACTCATACAAATTTCTCAATACCTGTAATATTGAGGAATTCATATTTGGGGCCCAACCTGGGTAATCACCTGACATTGTAACCTCACAACCTATTAATTCAAAAGTTGATCTCAAAGTCATAGCTAAATCCATTTTAGTTGACTCTACTGAAGACCTAGTTAAACAACAAATTTTAATATTGCCGTCTTTCACAACTACACTTGCTACATTATTAGATGTTTCTACAAGGCCTTTAATTTCAGGACTCATTTTGTATACTCCGTTCCATGCAGCATAAAGTGCACGCGTGAGCCCTTCCTGGATACCCAAATCCATAATTAACTTTGGAGTATCGATCTTAGACAAACTTATCATTAAGTCTGGCTCTGTAGTTTTAAATTCTAATTGAATAAATCTAATTAGGTCGCCCAAATCATGTAGAAATACAGATTCATGAATACTATCAATCGTAATAACGGCATGACTTTCTCTTGGAATAGCATTTCTAAGGCTTCCACCCACAATTTCAGTTATTCGCAATCCGTAGTTTTCAAAACCATCAAAAAGAATACGATTCATAATCTTGTTTGCATTTCCAAATCCTTTATGTATATCCATTCCTGAATGCCCACCTTGTAGCCCATTAACTACAATCATATATCCAATTTTGGTCTCTGGAGTCGTTTCTTGTTTGTAATTTTTCTCGGCTGTAATATCTATACCCCCAGCACAACCTACTCCTATTTCATTATCCTCTTCAGTATCTAGGTTTAATAAAATATCCCCATTTAAAAGCCCTTCTTTTAGCCCCATAGCTCCAGTCATTCCTGTTTCTTCATCTATTGTAAATAAAGCTTCGATAGCTGGATGTGAAATATCTTTACTTTCTAAAATAGCCATTATTGTAGCAACGCCTATACCATTATCAGCACCTAAAGTTGTTCCATTAGCTTTAACCCAGTCATCTTCTACATACATTTCTATTCCTTGAGTTAGGAAATCAAATTTAGTATCGTTGTTTTTTTGATGTACCATATCCAAATGAGATTGCATTACTATTGACTTACGGTCTTCCATCCCGGCTGTAGCCGGTTTTTTAATAATAACATTACCAACTGTGTCTTCGATTACTTCTAAGCCTAAAGATTCTCCAAAATCAATCATAAAAGCGATAACACGTTCTTCTTTTTTAGATGGTCGAGGAACAGCATTTAAATCGGCAAACTTATTCCAAAGCGATGTGGGTTTTAAATTACGTACTTCTTTACTCATATTAGATACTTTTACAGTTATACAAATGTAAGTATTACTTCCCATTGATAAATTAAAATTATTATTTTTGATAAATGTCAAAAAAACTGAAATATATAATTATTTTTAGCTTGATTCCTCAATACTTAGCGCTACTGATATTGAAAAATAAGCCAGGTTTTGTAGAAAATTATTTCAGTACAGGACTCTATCCTATTGTTTCTAAATTATTAAATACAGCATTTAAATGGATTCCAATATCATTAGGTGATCTATTATATATATCATTTATTATATATGCTTCAAGATGGTTTTTAATAAATTGTAAGCGTATTAAAACACAGACTAAATCCATGATTACGGATGTATTAACAACAATATCTATTATTTATTTCTTATTTCATTTTTGTTGGGGACTTAACTACTACCGTACCTCTTTACACACAACATTAAATCTTAAAACAACTTATACAACTCATCAATTAAAAACTATTACAAATGAGTTGGTATTAAAAACAAATAGTCTTCACTTAAACATTACAAATGATTCGCTACAAAAAACTGATATCCCGTATTCATTCAATGAACTGACAACCCTTAGTCAACAGGGCTATAAAGAGCTTGAGATTAGGTATCCTTTTTTTAGACATCCTGGCCAAAACAGCAAGAAGTCACTTTTTAGCACCCCACTTAGCTATATGGGTTTTGGCGGATATCTCAATCCATTTACTTTAGAAATACAAGTCAATAGTTTAATGCCAAAAACAAGTCTTGCAATAACAATACCACACGAACAAGCTCACCAGTTGGGCTATGCTGCAGAAAATGAAGCAAATTTTATTGGATTTTTAGCATGTATTTATAATAAAGACCTCTACTATCAATATACCGGTTATTCTTTTGCTCTGCGGTATTGTTTACAAGAATTAAGTCGAAGAGATATCAATTATTATAAAAATACACTTAGATTGATTAACCCTGGAATCTTAAAAAATTTCAAGGAAAATTCAATGTTTTGGAAGTCCTACAACAATCCGATAGAACCAGTCATTAAGGGTCTCTATAATAATTTTCTTAAGGCTAACAATCAAGAAAAAGGAATTGAAAGCTATAGCTATGTTGTAGCTATGTTAGTTAATTATCTAAGATAAAATAATCAACATTTAAAACGTAATTTAGACGATAAATAATTAAAAAAACTTTAATGAAATTAGTTGCTTTTATTTTATTAATCAATTTATCAAACTTAATAGCATCTAAATCATTAAAAATTATTGACAAGGCGCAATACTTCTTCTCATATTCAGAAGAAAAAATACATAAAATAACAGATCGAAAATCTGAAAAAGACCTTCTAATTACTATACTATTACATGCTAAATGGGTTAATTTTAATTCCATTGTAAAAATGACTACCCGTGATCTAAGAGCACTGTTAATTACAAAACTCAACAATCGAACAGCTGAAACGATTACAGCCTTAAATAGTAAAACTAATTATGAACTATCTTCATATTGTTTAATTTATACTTTTATAAAAACAGCTGACATCCGCACGGAGAGTGAACTAAAATCAATGCATCTTGGGGATTTAAGAAATAGCTTAATTGTTGAAAATTTAAAGTATCTAAACACAAAAACTCTTCAAAATCTTCAAACTCTTACCACAAAAAAACTCGTTCAATTAGGCTACAGTTGGCACATACCAAAAAACTACAATTCATTTGTTAATATTGATGAACTTCAAAAATCAATACCAAACTTACGTTCTACATTTAAATTAAAAGATGACCTGGGAAGAAGTATGAATGTAATTAAGATTGTAAAAACAAGTGAAATGGGTAATGATAAATTCTCTTATTTAGGACTTTATCATATAAGGATTTCAGAAGATAATTTCAATTTACAACTAGCAGGCTCAAACGACATGTTGAAATGGAACTTTATCACTGAAATTGATGACAACGCCCATCAAGGAGATATCGTGAAATGGAATGAAGGTTATCTTTTAGCTTACGAAGAAGACAAAATTCAAGGAGCAAACAATATTGCCTTAAAATACTACACGAATTATAATAATTTAATATCAAATCAAAGCGTGTATGACAAACATCTAAATACATCAATACATAAATTTGGAGTTGAAGGAACACCAGATATTAGAAATGTCTCGGGGAACTCCCCATTAAATGGAAATATTCTACTTGGATTTCATTATTACGACGGTAATATCGATAAATTAGCCATGGGAGTATTGCAAAATGGTGAAACTTGGACAACATGGAAAGACGTCTTAGTTGAAAGTAATTTAAGAGACCTGAATTTTGAAGGAAATATTGGAAGCCGAAAAGGGTTTCAGTGCCAAGGAGAAACGTTAATCCTTCAAGAAGCTAGACTTATTAAAGGCGATTGGAGTAGCTGGAAAATTATGCTAGGTCTTAACGGATTTTTTACCGAAGTTTTAATTTCTACCCCAAAGGGATCTAGATCATTTGCAAATCCATCAATAACTGAAATCGAAACTAATAAATATGTTATTTCGCTATTCCTTCCTACAGAAGGAAATCATTTTAGTGAAAATAACGGAGGAGTTATTTTCTTAAAATATTACTAACTTAAAACCAAAATACACAAACTATATAATGAACAAACAAAAAATATTATTTACACTTTGTCTGACACTTATAATATTTGACAGTTCAGCACAATCATGTAGCGAAGAGCTAAGATATACTGATACCAAATATTTTTCAGAAATACAGATTGATTCACTTATTAACTTAAGCTATAGTGAAGCGAAAGATTACAATGGAAATCTACAAGACTTGAAGATGGATTTATACTATCCAAATACTGATATTGACTTACTAAATAAGCGGCCTTTCATTCTTCTAATTCACGGAGGTGGGTTTACAGGTGGTACTAGAAAAAGTATGACATATCACGCAAAAGAGCTATCCAAAAGAGGATTTGTTGTAGCCACAATAACCTATCGCCTAGGATACAACCGTGAGATTTTTGGCAGTATTCAAAAAGCAGTTTATAGAGCACAACAAGATACATACACAGCACTTAAATACATAGCTAGCCAAAAAGAGAAACTAAAGATTGATACGTCGTGGTTTTTTATTGGAGGATCAAGTGCTGGTGCAGTAACTTCGCTATCTGCGAGCTATGCAAGCCAAGCGGAATGGAATCAAATAGCGCCTAAATTTGAGTCTGACATGGGCTCTTTAGAACCATCTGGTATAAATTTAAATGAAATTTTCACCATAAGAGGTATTTATAATTTCATGGGGGCCATACCACCCGTTGTTTTTAATTCTGGAAACTTAATTCCCACAATTTCTTTTCATGGAGATCTTGACACCACAGTTCCTATTGGAAAAAATACAATGACTGGTTTTGGATCCAGAGCCATTCATGAAATGCTTAACGAAGCAGGAGTATGTAATGACCTAACGGTAGTGCCTAACGGAGGTCATGGCATATATAGATCTAAAAAAGATGTTGACTTTCGAATTAACCGAGTTGCTTGTTTCTTTAAAAGCTTAATTTGTAACACTTGTGTAGATTTTATGGCGGAAGAAAGTATACCTGCGGTATGTGGTAATTGAATTAATTTTGATATTTTAGTTTTTACTAAATTCTATTTTCTCAGAAATAGCTTTACCAATCCGTTAATAATCATAGTATGTGACTATGAAATTTATTCACTTCCAGCAATGGAAAATTAATTCCTAGAATTATATATTTAAAAAAAATAACTAATTAAACAACTTATTAAAAATTTTAATAAAATACTACTCACATATTTAATCGTGCTCGTTACTACTGAATTTACGAGTGTTTTACTTGCGCAATGTGAAGGAGTAACTATCGAAAATTTATCTAATCCAGGGCCATTTGAGGTGCTAACATTAAATGAGTCTGATGGAATCCGTAACGGTCCTGACTACTCTGGTGCTACGATATACTACCCTGTAAATGCCACCCCTCCATTTGCTAGTATAGCAATCGTCCCTGGATTCAATTCATTACCTTTTACTGTTGAACAATGGGGCCCATTTTATGCTTCGCATGGAGTAGTAACTATAATTATTGGGACAAACAGTCTTTTTAATTTTCCCGAGGCACGTGCATTAGCCTTGTTAGACGCTCTTGATACAATAAGAGCAGAAAACAGTAGAATTAATTCTCCTCTAGAAGGGGCTCTTAATTTAAATCAATTAGCTGTTAGTGGATGGTCAATGGGTGGTGGTGGCGCTCAAAGAGCTGCTGTTTTAGATGATAGAATTTCTGGAGTTGTAGCTTTGTGCCCTTATTTACTTAACACTAACCTAAATCATGAAAGTTCCTTATTAATTTTTAGTGGTGAAAACGACCCTACTGCACCGCCTGGAATACATGCGGATATTCATTATGATTCTACTCCAAACGAAACAAATAAACTCCTTTTTGAAATTGATAATGGAAATCACTCTGTTGCTAACTCTCCGAACGGAGGTAATGGAATTATCGGAAAAATAGCACTTACATGGCTTAAACTGTATGTAGAGCAAAATGACTGTTATTGTCCATTGCTTACCGAAAATTTATTGGTAAGCCCAGTTGAAGCCTCAATGATAGAACAGAGCTTTGAATGTGAGCTTCTTGGAATTAATATGATGGAGTTAACCATTAAAATCTATCCAAATCCCACAAATAGCTTAATAAACTTAAAAATAAAAAAGGACGTTCAATATGAACTTATTTCAACCTTAGGTCAGCACATATTTAAGGGTAATTTAAGAGGAGAAAATAAACAAATTGATCTATCTAAACTTCAAAATGGATTGTATTACTTAAGTATAAATAATCAAACTATTAAAGTAATAAAGCAAAACTAATATGCTAAGTAGTTATTATTTAAAATAGTTTATGGTTTGAAAGTTTTAATTCAATATATAACCAAGGGTTAGTTGGTTAAATTAAATAATTCTATTTCAATGTTTATCAATGATAAAAATATAATAATTATAGTTTTTCATTTAAAGTTTATACCTAAATTTATAATCTACCAAAATCATATGTTATGTTAAAAAAACTTTTACCTTTTTATATACTTTTTGTAGCTCTTTCGTTATCAGCTCAAGACTATTTTCCAAAAAATGACGGCGTAAAATCAAAAAATACGAATTTCACTGCCCTAGTTAATGCTAAAATTTTCATCACCCCTACAAACAAGCTTGAAAATGGAGTTTTGCTAATTCAAGAAGGTCGCGTGGTTCAAGTTGGAACAAACGTTAAACTGCCTAAAAATACCGTAATAATTGATCTAAAAGGAAAATTTATATATCCTTCTTTCATAGATATTTATTCTGATTTTGGTATCCCAAAAACAAAACGTATGAGTGGTGGCTCTCGCTCTGTTCAATATGGTCCAAGTCGAGAAGGTTTTTACTGGAATGATCACATACGTCCGGAACAAAATGCAATCGACCAATTTAAATATGATGAAAAAAAAGCTAAAAAATTATTAGAAGCAGGTTTTGGTATAGTAAATACCCATATCCAAGATGGAGTTGTACGTGGAACAGGCGCCTTAATTGCACTAGATACAAAAGGATCTGATTCTCAGCGCATATTGTCTGACCAGTCAGTGCAGTATAGCTCTTTTTCAAAAAGCATACTTTCCCTACAATCATATCCTTCTTCTATTATGGGTACAATGGCTTTAATAAGACAACTCCATCATGATGCAGAATGGTACAGAAATGGAAACACTAAAACTAAAGACCGATCCATAGAAGCCTTTAATATTAATAAAAATAAAGTTCAGGTTTTTGAAGCTGGAAGTAGAGCCAATGCTCTTAGAGCTGATGCAGTAGGTGATGAATTTGGAGTTCAGTATGTGATTTTAGGAGGTGGTGATGAGTATGAACGTATTAACGATATTAAAGATACAAAAGCGACATTTATCCTTCCTTTGAACTTCCCAAAAGCCTATGATGTTGAAGATACTTTCTTAACAAATTCGTTAGAGCTTGAAGCCATGAAAGAATGGAACCAACGCCCTGGAAATCCTTCGATTTTATATCAATCTGGAGTCTCTTTTACATTTACAACAAAGGGGTTAAAATCCATAAAGGACTTTAGAATTAACCTCTTGAAGTCCATCAAATATGGATTAAATAAGACCGCTGCTTTGGAAGCATTAACCACACAGCCTTCTAAAATTTTAAGAAATCCAAAACTTGGTAACTTAAATATTAATAGTTATGCAAATTTCTTAATTACTTCAGGAGATATATTTGAAGCTGAAACTACCCTACATGAAAATTGGGTTAATGGTTCGAGAACGATCATTAGCCCTATTTTAAATATTGACCCTAGAGGCGAGTACCGTTTTATAATTAATAATGACTCTTATAAGCTAAAAATCAGCGGTACATTACTTAAACTTAAATCCGAATTGACATCGGACTCATTGAAATTAAGCAGTAGATTGAACTACAAGGATGATTGGATGAATTTAGTTTTTTCATCCAAAGACACTACCAATCAAGAATTTATAAGAATGAATTCTAAAATTTTATCGACTGTAGAATTAATAAAAGGAAAAGTAACCATGGCGGACGGTTCTTTCTGTTCTGTAGAACTTGAAAAAGTAGTAGACAAACCTATTACACCAAAACCAAAAATAAAAAAAGAGCTTTCTACTCCGTTTGTAGTACCTGTTAGTTATCCAAATGGTGCCTATGGGTTTTCAAAACTCCCTAAAGCAAAGACCATTTTGTTTAAAAATGCAACAGTTTGGACTAATGAAGCTGAAGGTATTCTAAAAGATACAGATGTATTAGTACAAAATGGTTTAATTTCAAAAATCGGAAAGAATCTAAAAAGTAAAAAAGCAATATTGATTGATGCAACAGGAAAGCATTTAACAACCGGAATTGTAGATGAACATTCGCACATAGCGGCAGCTAGTATTAATGAAGGTGGGCAAAATTCTTCTGCAGAAGTTAGTATTGAAGATGTAATTGATGCTGATGATATTGATATCTATCGAAATTTAGCAGGTGGGGTCACTTCAATTCAAATATTACATGGTTCTGCCAATCCTATTGGGGGTCGCTCCGCTATTATCAAGTTAAGATGGGGGTCTTCAGCAAAAGAATTAATTTATGATGATAGTCCCAAATTTATAAAGTTTGCTTTGGGAGAAAATGTAAAACAGTCTAATTGGGGCAGTTTCAGCAGGTTTCCACAAACACGAATGGGAGTCGAACAACTATACATCGATTATTTCACTAGAGCTAAAGCATATGATACCAAACAAAAAAGCGGAAAAGCATATCGCAAGGATGTTGAAATGGAAGTACTTGCTCAGATTCTTAATAAAGAACGCTTTATTAGTTGCCACTCCTATGTACAAAGCGAAATTAATATGTTAATGAAGGTAGCTGAAAAATTTAATTTTAACATCAATACCTTCACACACATTTTAGAAGGCTATAAATTAGCTGATAAAATGAAAGCTCACGGGGCTGGTGCTTCTACTTTTAGTGATTGGTGGGCTTATAAATTTGAAGTAAACGATGCAATTCCTTACAATGCCTCTATATTAAATGCTATGGGAGTTGTAACCGCTATTAATAGTGATGATGCTGAAATGTCTCGACGTCTTAACCAAGAAGCTGCGAAAACCATAAAGTATGGTGGTACTACAGAGCAAGATGCTTGGAAAATGGTTACACTTAACCCAGCCAAACTACTTCACATTGATCATCGAGTGGGAAGCATCAAGGTAGGAAAAGATGCTGATCTTGTGCTGTGGAGCCATAATCCCTTATCTATTTATGCAAAAGCTGAAAAAACTCTGATAGAAGGCGTGACCTATTTTGATATTGAAAGAGATCAAAAAATGAGAACTTCTATTCAGTCGGAAAGAAATACACTCATTGGAATGATGCTAAAAGAAAAAAATAAAGGGATGAAAACACAGCCAATTAAGAAAAAAGATAAGCGGTTACTTCACTGTGATTCTATGGATTTAAATCAACTATAAACAAAATAACTATGAAACTTATAAAATTAATATCTATAGTAACTTTTTGTGTGACCACATTAAATGCGCAACAAACACCAGGCGATCAACAATCAAAATCAATTGCTATAATTGGTGCAACAGCCCATATTGGAAATGGAAAGGTAATAGAAAATAGCATTGTTATTTTTGATAGTGGAATAATTCAAAATGTTTCATTATACAGTGGAAGTGAAGATATATCAAAGATGGATGTTATTAAAGCCTCAGGGCAACATATCTACCCTGGATTTATTGTTCCCAATTCAACACTAGGGTTAATTGAAATTGATGCAGTAAGAGCCTCTGATGATAACGAAGAAATTGGGACATGGAACCCACATATCAAAAGTCTAATTGCTTATAATGCAGAATCCAAAGTCGTAGAAAGCATGCGACCTAACGGTGTACTTTTAGCACAAATAACGCCAAGAGGTGGACGTATCTCAGGCACATCATCTGTTGTACAATTAGACGCTTGGAATTGGGAAGATGCAGTGGTTAAAAAAAATGGTGGTGTTCATCTAAACTGGCCCAGAGCATTATCCCGTAGTCGTTGGTGGCTTGGAGAAAATTCTGGAATGAAAATAAATCCAAAATATAGAAGTCAAACTGCAGAGATAGAAACTTACTTTAATCAGTCTAAAGCAAATTCAAAAAGTAATAATGCGAAGCAAAATCTTCCATTAAGTGCTATGAAAGGATTATTTGACAACTCCAAAACACTTTTTATTCATGTAAATGACGAAAAAGGAATAATTGATGCTGTTGAGTTTTCAAAAAATCAAAATATTTCTAAAACAGTGATTGTTGGAGGCTACGAAACTTATAAGCTAGCGACATATTTAAAAGAAAATAATGTATCGGTACTTCTGCAACGTGTACACTCGAGACCAAGCAACGACGATCATGATTACGACCTTCCATTTAAAATGGCAAAAATACTGTTTGATGAAGGCGTTACTGTAGCACTAGAAACAAGTGGGGATATGGAGCGTATGAACTCTAGAAACTTACCGTTTTATGCAGGAACGACAGTAGCACATGGTCTTACAAAAGAACAGGCTCTTCAATTAATATGTTTAAATACCGCAAAAATATTAGGAATTGATGCTAAATATGGCTCTTTAGAAGTTGGGAAAAGTGCCACCTTGTTTGTTAGTGATGGCGATGCATTAGATATGAGAACAAACCAGTTGACAAGTGCCTTTATTGACGGTAGAAATATAAGTTTAGAAAGCCATCAAACAAAGTTATGGAAACGATACTCAAAAAAATATAATACAAACTAGTTAAAAAGATTAATAAAATTAAACACTTAATTTAGAAGCATGATTAAAAAGATCAGTAGTGTTCAAAATCCTTTTGTAAAAGAATTAGTCCAACTAAAAGAAAAATCTAAATTAAGAAAACAAACTGGTAAGTTTATTATTGAAGGTAGACGTGAAATTTCGTTAGCCATAAAAGGATCTTACAAGCTAGAAACAATTTACTACTGTGAAGGCTTATTTTCTGCCAACGAAGTTACTGCACTTTATCCTTATGGAATAGACATTATTGAAATTTCAAAGTTAGTATATGAAAAGGTAGCTCACAGAGATACAACTGAAGGAGTAATTGCAGTAGCACAAGCAAATAAACTTAGCTTAAATAACTTAAAAATAGCATCTAAAAACCCCCTAATATTAGTTGTTGAATCACCTGAAAAACCAGGAAATATTGGAGCATTGTTAAGAACCGCTGATGCTGCTAATATGGATGCAGTAATAATTGCCAATCCGTTAACCGATATGTATAATCCAAATATTATCAGATCAAGTGTTGGTGGTGTCTTTACAGTACCTATTGCTACCGCCACCACTGACGAGATAATTGAATATTTAAATAGTAATAATATAGCTATTCATAGTGCAATACTTCAAGAATCAGTAGCGTATGATTCTATTGATTTTAGTAAACCTTCAGCTATAATTATAGGAGCTGAATCAACTGGACTTTCAGAAAAGTGGCGTAAAATCTCTACAACAAAAATTCAAATTCCAATGCAAGGTAAGTTAGATTCAATGAACTTATCTGTAGCCGCTGGAATAATCATATTTGAAGCAAAAAGACAACGTAAATTCGTCTAAATTTAACTTACAAAAATTTTGTGTAAAAACTAAGTATTGTTATTGCTTGTTTCGTTTGATTGTATTAATTTTAGATAATGACAGACGATGAAATTGTTACTGAAAATACTGCTATAGCAAAGCAATACAAAGAACTATTGAAAATTAGCTACCGTACTTTGTCTTCTAAAGATAAAAAGCTAATAAGGAAAGCATTTGATGTCGCAGTTGACGCTCATTCAGAACAACGTAGAAAATCTGGTGAAGCATATATATTTCATCCCATAGCAGTTGCGAGAATAGTTGCCTCAGAAATTGGACTTGATGCAAATTCTATAGCAGCCGCATTACTTCACGATGTAGTAGAAGATTGTCAACGATACAACATTAAAGATATTGAGCAACTATTTGGAGAGACTGTTGCTAGGATTGTTAATGGTTTGACTAAAATATCGAATATAAAAAAAGATATGAATGTGTCAATGCAGGCCGAGAATTTCAGGCGAATGCTTCTCACATTACATGATGATATCAGAGTAATCATTATAAAAATTGCTGATCGACTCCATAACATGCAAACAATTCAGTCAATGAGTGAGGATAAGCAGCTAAAAATCGCTTCTGAGACTCTGTATATCTATGCTCCACTTGCACACAAAATAGGATTATTCAATATCAAAACAGAGTTGGAAGACCTATCATTAAAATATACAGAACCTAATGTATATAATGATATAATCAATAAGCTAGAAGAAAGTAAAGAAGAACAAGATTTATATATAAGAGAAATAAGTACAGTATTAAAAAAAGCCTTAAACAAAGAACAAATTAAAACCGTAATAAAAGGGCGTCCAAAATCAATTTTTTCGATCAGAAGAAAGATAAGAGATCAAGGAGTTTCATTTGATGAAATATATGACAAGTTTGCGGTAAGAATTATTTACAAATCAGAATTAAAAAACGAGAAATTCATAGCTTGGAAAATCTACTCTATTGTTACTGATCACTTTCGACCAAACCCTATCCGTTTAAGAGACTGGATTTCTGCTCCTAAATCTACTGGCTACGAAGCTTTACATATCACAGTAATGGGCCCAAAAGGTCGTTGGGTAGAAGTTCAAATAAGAAGTGAAAGAATGAACGAAATCGCTGAAAAAGGTTATGCAGCTCATTATAAATATAAAGAAGGTAATGACAAAAATGATGAAAATTTAGAAAGCTGGATTGGAAAGCTTCAGGAAGTGATTGAAAACCCTGATTCTAATGCAGTAGAATTTGTCGAACAATTTAAACTTAATCTATATGCTAAAGAAATTTTTGTTTTTACTCCTAACGGAGATTTAAAGTCACTTCCAAAAGATGCAACTCCTTTAGATTTTTCCTTTAGTATACATACAGAAATTGGAATGAAAACAAGAGGAGCCAAAGTAAATGGTAAATTAGTGCCATTGAGCCACACTTTACAAAGCGGTGATCAAGTTGATATAATTACATCTGAAAATGCGAAGCCAACTTCAAACTGGCTAGATTATGCTACAACAACTCGTGCAAAAAGTAAAATAAAATCCTCGCTAAAAGAAGAAAAGAAAACAATAGCTGAAGATGGAAAAGAGATATTAAGACGTAAATTAAAACAACTAAAGATTTCTCTAAATGAAAAATCCGTTAATGAATTAGTAAACTTCTTTAATTTAAAAACAAGTTTAGATTTATTTTACAGAGTTGGAATCAGTAGCATCGACAACACTATGCTCAAAAGTTTTGCTGCCTCAAGAAGCAATGCTTTAGTAAGTTTTATAAAAAACAAAATTTCAAGGAATAAAACTATACTAAAAGAGTCTATTGAAAATGAAGAAATAACTTCAAAGTACGATATGCTTGTATTTGGAAATGAAGAAGAAAAACTAAATTATAAATTATCAACCTGCTGTAATCCAATCCCAGGTGATATGGTTTTTGGTTTTCTTAGTATAAGAGAGGGTATTAAAATTCATAAAAAGGTATGTCCTAATGCTCTAAGCCTAAGATCCAACTATGCTTACAGAATTATGTCTGCTAAATGGATTGACTCCAGTCAACAAGTATTTAGAGCCATTATTAAGCTTACTGGAATTGATAGGCTTGGTTTAGTAAACTCAATTACCAAGGTAGTCTCGGAAAATATGAACGTAAATATTAAGAGCATACAATTTGATACAAACAGTGGAGTATTTAACGGAAAAATTTCTGTTGAAGTAAACAATAATAATTTTGTTAGTAAGCTTATGGAGAGACTACAAAAAATAAATGGTATTGAAAAGGTGTTTAGAGTCTAAAATTAGTTTAAATTTGAGAATCTTATGAGTATAAAATTAAAAAACCAAAACCAGGAAATTGTAAAAAATGTGTTTACGAAATTTCTCAGTGAAAAAGGTCATCGAAAAACTCCAGAGCGGTTTGCGATACTACAAGAAATCTATGAAAATGAAGACCATTTTGATATCGAGTCGCTGTACATCAAAATGAAAAATAAAAATTATCGCGTTTCAAGAGCTACATTGTACAACACTATAGAATTGCTATTAGAATGTACACTAGTAAGAAGACATCAGTTTGGACAAAATCAAGCACAATATGAAAAGTCATATTTTGACAAACAGCATGATCATGTTATTTTGACTGATACAGGTGAAGTTTTTGAGTTTTGTGACCCAAGGATATTATCCATACAAAAAACAATTGAAGAAGTCTTTGATATTGATATCGATAAACACTCTTTATATTTTTATGGAACTAAAAGGAATACTAAAATTAACGATTAAAGCATGGCAGTAGATTTACTACTTGGGTTACAATGGGGTGACGAAGGAAAAGGAAAAATTGTAGACGTATTAACATCAAAGTATAACATTATTGCACGATTTCAAGGAGGACCAAATGCTGGTCATACCCTGGTTTTTAACGGGACGAAGCATGTTCTACATACTATCCCTTCAGGAATATTTCATAAAGAAGCTATAAACCTAGTTGGAAATGGAGTTGTTATAGATCCGGTCATTTTTAAGAAAGAATTAGACAAATTATCACTTCATAAAGTTGACTACCAAAAATCATTAGTTATTTCAAGAAAAGCACATTTGATTTTACCCACACATCGACTTTTAGATGCTGCTTCTGAAGCTTCAAAAGGTAAGGCGAAAATTGGATCTACATTAAAGGGAATTGGACCAACATACATGGATAAAACAGGTCGTAATGGCATAAGAGTTGGAGATCTAGAATTGGATAGTTGGAAAGAAAAGTATAGAGCATTAGCAAACAAACATGAATCAATGGTTAGTTTTTACGATGTTGATTTAGAATATGACCTAAATGAATTAGAAGTTGAATTTTTTGAAGCGATAAATGTTTTAAAGTCTCTAACCTTTATTGATTCCGAAGATTACCTATACCAAGCTCAGCGAGCTGGAAAGTCTATTTTGGCAGAAGGAGCTCAAGGTTCATTATTAGATGTTGATTTTGGTACATACCCTTTTGTAACATCCTCGAACACTACTGCCGCTGGAGCCTGTACAGGTTTAGGGATTGCTCCGAACGTTATTGGAAAAGTTTATGGAATATTTAAAGCTTACACCACTAGAGTTGGTTCAGGCCCTTTTCCTACCGAACTATTTGATAAAGATGGTGAAACAATGGGACGTGTAGGTAATGAATTTGGGGCTACCACAGGTAGATCTAGGCGTTGCGGATGGTTAGACCTGGTGGCGTTAAAATACGCCTGTCAAGTAAATGGAGTAACTGAACTAATGATGATGAAAGCTGATGTACTTTCAGGCTTTAAATCATTAAGAATATGTACTGCTTACAAGCATAAAGGAGAAATAATTTATCATTTTCCATTTAATGTAGAAGCACATAATGTAAGTCCAATCTATACAGATTTTGAAGGTTGGGATGAAGATCTTACAAAAATGAGTAATGAATCAACTCTACCAAAATCGCTAAATGCTTATATTGATTTTATTGAAAAAGAATTACAAATCCCAATAAAGCTTGTTTCTGTTGGTCCAGACAGAAAACAGACAATTTTTAGATAATAACTAAATCTATCCTTGTGATAGATTTTTTTAGTTTACAAAAAACCTCAAATAATTTCTAAAAAAGTCAATTTTAGCTATATTTAAAAAAAAACAAAATGAATTGTAAAAATTTATATTTTTTTATGATCTTGATGGTTATTACATTAACAACTTTGAATGCTCAAGAACGAAGAAAGATTGAAATACAGTTCGCTCCATTTATGACTTTTGATGAATCTAAACCTGATGCTACAATACTTACAAGAGATAATTCAAAACAAGTACATATTAAACATGAAGGTATAGAAATGTGGTGTGATGAAGCCATTTATGACGCTAAACAAGACTTTATAGAAGCTTATGGAAAAGTTAAAATTAAGCAAGGAGATACAATAAATATGGTCTCAAAATATGTAGAGTATAGTGGTAAAACTAAACTAGCATTCGCTAGTGGTGATGTGATTTTAAAAGACCCAAGCTCGACTATAACTACTGATACACTTTTCTTTGACCGAACAAAACAAGAAGCTTTCTTTGAAAATAACGGAAAAGTAGATAGAGATATTTCTGGAACTATAACTAGTGTAATTGGTCGTTACTTCATGAAAACTAAGAAATATCAATTTGTTAAAAATGTAAAATTAGTTAATCCAAAATATATAATCGAATCAAATCAACTTGATTTTTATAGTGTTTCTGGCTATGCGTTTTTATATGGTCCAACGACAATTACTAGTAAAACTAGTGTCATTTATTGCGAAAGAGGATTCTACAATACCAGTGAAGACACTGGATATTTTGTAAAGAAATCAAAAATAAATTATAATGAACGAATTATTGAAGGAGATAGTATTTATTTTGACAGAAATAAAAGCTATGCTTCAGCCACTAACAACATTACAATTACAGACACACTAAACAACACTATAGTCAAAGGACATTATGGAGAAGTGTTTAGGGATAAAGATTCATTATATATCACTCAACGTGCTTTAGCTATTACCCTCCAAGAGAATGACTCAATATTCATTCATAGTGATACATTAATGGTAACTGGAAAACCAAAAAAAAGAATAATACGTGCTTACTACAACGCAAAAGTGTATAAGTCGGATTTAAGTGGATTAGCAGATTCCATTCACATTAATCAAAATATTGGATTAACTCAACTAATAAATATTGACAAAAGTAAAAATAAAGACGTTTTTTTAAAGAAAAAAAAACCTGTGTTGTGGAATATTCAAAATCAAATTACAGGTGACTCTATCCATTTAATTTCTAATGTCAAAACTGAAAATTTAGATTCTTTAAAAGTTTTTAATAATGCGTTTGTAATAAATAAAGACTCATTAGGAGATGGATATAACCAAATTTCAGGAAAAAAACTATTTGGACTATTTCAAGATAATAGTCTATCCACCATTGATGTTGTTAAAAATGCAGAAACTCTATACTACTTAAGAAATGAGTTTAACGAACTAGTAGGGATAGACAAATCAAAATCAGGAGCAATTAAAATTTGGTTAACAAATAATGCAATTGATGAGATGAAAAAATCAAACCAAATTGGAGGAAAAACTTACCCTGAATTAGAATTTCCTGAAAATGAAAAAATTATTCGTGGATTTAATTGGCGGGAGTCTGAACGGCCAAAAAGTAAACTTGACTTATTTAAAGATGACCCTCCCCTAGTCTTAAAAGTTATAAAAGGGCTAGACGCCTATGTGCCTCCGGTTGAATTTTTTGACTCAAATCTTTTGGATCGAATAGAGAAATCTGAACCAAAATCTTCGATAAAAAAAAGCAAGAAATTTAGAAAAAACAGTAACAAATCTGCTAGAAAAATTCCGAAGAGTTTATTAAAGAATAATAAATAAAATGTGATAAATAACGATTTTTTAAAATATCAAGCACAAACTACTCCTCATCCCTTGGGTATGGAAATATCTTATGCTGAAGGTTCATATATCTATGATCAAAACAAAAAGTGTTATTTAGATTTTGTAGCAGGGGTATCAGCATGTAGTTTAGGACATCGACATCCAAAAGTTGTAAATGCTATTAAAAAACAATTAGATTCTTATATGCATGTCATGGTATACGGAGAATATATTCAATCACCTGCTGTTGATCTTTCAAAATTACTTTCTAATCATCTGCCGGAAAAACTTGAAAAAACGTATTTAACCAATTCAGGGACAGAAGCAGTGGATGGGGCTATAAAACTTGCACGTCGTTTTACAGGTCGATCAGAGATTATAGCAGCTAATAATGCCTATCACGGAAATACTATGGGAGCCTTGAGTATAATGGGTTTTGAAGAAAGAAAACAACCCTTTAGACCTTTAGTCCCCGATGTGAGGTTCATCGAATTTAATAATCAAAATGATTTATCAAAAATTACCCGAAATACAGCTGCTGTAATTTTAGAAACGATACAAGGAGGTGCTGGTTTTATCCAGCCCATAAACGGTTATTTGACCAAGGTTCAAAAAAAATGTAACGAAGTTGGTGCGTTACTAATACTAGACGAAATTCAACCCGGAATTGGAAGAACTGGAAAACTGTTTGGTTTTGAAAATTACAACTGTATTCCAGATGTGGTTATAACTGGTAAAGGACTTGGGGGTGGTATGCCAATTGGAGCATTTACAGCTTCAGAAGAAATTATGGACAGTTTATCTAATAAACCTAAACTAGGTCATATAACTACCTTTGGCGGACACCCCGTAATAGCAGCAGCTGCCTTAGCAACTCTCAAAGAAGTAACAAATAGTAGCATAATTATGGATACTCTTCATAAAGAAAATTTAATTAGAAAAGAACTTCAACATCCATTAATCAAAGAAATTAGAGGAAAAGGATTAATGCTAGCATTAATAGTTGAGTCAGCCGAGATAGCTAATAAAATAGTAATTCAATCTAAGGAAAAAGGTCTGATATTATTTTGGCTTCTATTTGAACCAAAAGCAATTCGTATTTCTCCCCCATTAACAATAACTAAAAAAGAATTATTACTTGGTTGTGATATTATTATAAAAGTTTTGAATTCAATCTAGAAGGTTAATGTTAATTATTTTGTTGAAAAAATTAAAATAATGTAACCGTTTAGTGTTATTATACTTTTATTTTTAAGGATATTAAAATTCGCTCATGGAGTTAAATCATTCAGAAGAAAATCAGTACGTTTCAGTTAAAAAGTTTGAATCCATGATGAAAACTAATAGCGTATATTTTTTTGATTCCAATGAGTTTGAAAATATTATCCACCACTACCTTGAAAACGGCAAAGTTTCCCTTGCAAAAAAAGCTATTAAACTTGGACTGAGTCAACACCCAACTTCTTTAAACCTAAAATTATTTCAAGTTGAAATATTGATTTTTGAGAATAAATTAAATGAAGCGGATAAGCTATTGTCACCCCTGTTTGAAATTGAGCCTAATAATGAAGAGCTTTACATCCAAAAAGCAAACATTTATTCAAAAAAAGATGAGCATCAAAAAGCGATCGAAATTTTCAAACGTGCTGTTGAAATTTCAGATGATTGTGCAGATTTATATTCATTAATTGGAATGGAGTATTTATTTTTAGATAAATTTCAAGAAGCCAAGCTTAATTTTATTAAATGTTTGGAATTAAATATAGAGGACTATTCAGCACTTTATAATATTATTTATTGTTTTGACTTTTTGGATGACACGAGTGGTGTAATTAGTTATCTAACAAATTATCTGGAAAAAAACCCTTACTGTGAAGTCGCATGGCACCAATTAGGGAAACAATACAATAAGACCAATGAGATGTTAAAAGCAGTAACGGCCTTTGATTTCGCTATTATTTCTGATGAAACTTTTGTTGGTGCCTACCTTGAGAAAGCAAAAGTATTAGAGAATTTAAATCGTTTTGGAGAAGCTATAGAAAATTATAAAATTACATTAGCCATAGAAAATTCAAATCCTTTTGCGTTAATAAAAATTGGTTATTGCTTTGAGAGACTCGATAAACTGGAATTGGCACTTAAACATTACCTAAAATCAGTTGAAGAAGATCCTGCTTTAGATGAAGGATGGATGAGAATCACTAGATTATTTTACTCTAAAAAAAAATATTCGAAAGCTCTGTACTACATAAACAAAGCGATTAAAATTGACTCCGAAAACTCATCGTATTGGAAGTTATACTCAAATATAAACGAACGTTTAAATAAATTAGAAGAAGCAGAGCTTGGCTACAAAAAAATATTAGAACTTGGTGATATAGAGCTGAACATATGGCTTTCAAGAGGAGATATTCTAATTAAGCTACATGAATATGAAGCAGCATATTTTAATTTTAGTCAAGCATTGGAATATCACCCCAATAACGAAGAACTAGAATTTCGTCTTTCTGGAGTTTGTCTTAAACTCAATAATTCGGAAGCTGGTTATGCCCATTTACTTACTGCATTACATATTAATTCAGAGCATGTTTTTATTTTAGAGGAATTATTCCCAGAAGTTTATAACAGTAAAGCTGTCCTTCAATTGATTGAAAATTTCAAAAATAATTAAAATTAAAAATCTAAATATTAAATTTTACATCTCATAGTATAAATAGTAGAAAATTAATTTATGATACACTAATTACACTTGACATGAAAAGATCTATAGTTGATTATCTTGTTATTTTATTAAAAGGAGTGGCCATGGGTGCTGCAGATGTAGTTCCTGGGGTATCTGGTGGTACAATCGCTTTTATTTCTGGTATCTATGAAGAACTCATTAAATCTTTAAATAAAATTAATAGTTCAATCTTTAAAGAATTACAATCTAAAGGATTTAAACACACTTGGGCGAAATTGAATGGTTCGTTTTTGCTTGCGCTTATGTCCGGAGTATTAATTAGTATTTTTTCGTTTGCTAAAGGAGTTGAGTGGTTACTTGAACACTACCCTATCCTTTTATGGGCATTCTTTTTTGGTTTGGTATCCGCTAGTATAGTGTATGTAAGCAAACAAATCAAAACTACTTTGTGGGATCTTACAGGACTCAAAGTATTTTTAGCAATCACTATCGGAGGTAGTTTTGCCTACGTTGTTTCCATATTAAATCCTATTGAAACATCAGACTCAAACTTATTTTTATTTTTTGCTGGAGCATTAGCGATTTGCGCAATGATATTGCCTGGTATTTCAGGAGCTTTTATTTTGGTTATTTTAGGTGCATACGGACCGGTTCTTGAAGCAATATCAAATAGAGATATCAAAATTATATTAGTTATAAGTGCGGGAGCTATCGTTGGACTCCTCTCCTTTTCCAAACTTTTAAAATGGTTGTTTGAATCCTACCGCCAAATAACCTTATCGGTTCTAATGGGGTTTATGATTGGATCATTAAATAAGATATGGCCATGGAAAATAGCGTTAACTTATCGAATGAACTCTAAAAACTTAAAAGTCCCTTTAAATGAAAAAAGTATCTCTCCTTTTAATTACGACGGAGATCCACAATTAGCACAGGCAATAGGCTTGATGATGATAGGTTTTTTCATCATTTTATTTTTAGAAAAGATAGGTAATAAAAAAAAACTTAGTTGATAAACAGAAACCAAAAGTTTAACTCATTTTCATTGATCTTTAAAGGAATCATCATGGGAGCTGCAAATAAGGTTCCTGGAGTCTCTGGTGGAATTGTAGCTCTTGTAATGGGTTTTTATGAAACGTTTATTTACTCCTTGCAAAGGTTTAACTCAAGATCTGTAAACATGTTATTCCAAAGGCGCTACAAAAGTTTTTATCATTATGTAAACGGACGCTTTCTATCACTTCTTTTTTTAGGAATGATAATAAGCTACTTTAGCATTTCGAAACTAATTGATTATTTAATTGTTCGCTATGAACTCTTTGTATGGAGTATGTTTTTTGGAATGATCATAGGGTCTATTATTTGTATTTATAATGATTACAAGTCCTGGAATTTAAAAACCATAGTCACAGCTTTAATAGGCATTTCAGTTGGGATTGGTATTAGTATTCTAAATCCTGCAACACAAAATGATAACCTTTGGTTTGTATTCTTTTGTGGTATTATTAGTATTACAGGAATGGTATTACCAGGATTTTCTGGTTCATTTATTCTTATATTACTTGGAAATTATGTAATGCTGCTTGTAGATTCTGTAAATACGCTTTTTGATACTTTTGTATATATATTTTCTGGTAACTTTAGCTTTACCTCAAACAGCCAGCACATGCATTTATTAAAAGTCTTAATGGTATTTACCGTAGGATCCATCATTGGACTTATCAGCCTTTCACATATACTGACATATGTGCTTAAACGCTATACAAATATAACTTTAGCACTAATTATGGGGTTTATCACTGGTTCTTTAGGAGTGGTTTGGCCATGGAAAAAAACCATTTTTAAAAAAGATGATTTTGGAGAAATTCTCTTAGATGCTAACGGCTCATATATAATAGAAAACTATCAACGCTATTTACCAGAAATTAATGTTCATACTTTTTCACTCATACTTTTCATTATTTTTGGAATAAGTATAATAGCTGGTATTGATTTGTATGGAAAAAAGCGAAAAAAATAAATATGAAAATTTTTGGATTAATTGGGAAAAACATTGACTATTCATTTTCTAGAAAATATTTTAATGAAAAATTTAAGACCAATAGCTTAGATTGTTCTTACAATAACTTCGATCTTGAAACTATTGATTCATTTATTAAACTTAAAGAAAATTACAAAATTTACTCAGGATTTAACGTAACTACACCATACAAAGAAGCTATCTTACCCTATTTAGATTTCATTAGCAATGATGCAAAAAAAATTGGCGCTGTAAACACAATAAAAATTGAAAATAACAAATTAATTGGCTACAATACCGATCATTATGGGTTCAAAGAAAGTCTAATAAAGTATTTAAAACCACATCATAAAACAGCTCTAATTTTAGGAACTGGAGGAGCTTCAAAAGCAGTAGCTTTTGTATTAAAACAATTGAAAATAAAATTTCAATATGTTTCTAGAACAAAATCTTCAGGTATCAAATACACGTATGATACATTAACTTCAACTCAAATCGAAGCCAATAAATTAATAATCAACTGTACTCCACTAGGAACATTTCCTAAAATGGAAAAGTATCCAGAAATTTTATATGATCGACTCGACAAATTTCATTTACTATTTGATCTAATATACAACCCAGCTGAAACAGTATTTCTCAAAAAAGGCAGATTAAAAGGAGCTAAAGTAACAAATGGCTTAGAGATGCTAATAAATCAAGCTGAAAAATCTTGGGAAATATGGAATTCTTAATGAAAAACTAGATTTAATATAATTTGTATTTTAAATGTATAATGTTATATTTATGAGGAGTATTTAACTAAACATTGAAAGAAATGTCAGAGCACGAAAACCTGCAGGAAGCAGAAGGAGATAACAAAAAATTAAATCCCAAAAAAACAGATATTACAAATGACATAAATTCTTCTAATGAAGATGTTAATCAAAATAAAACATTTGAAGAGCCCACTCAAGAAATAGATGAAAATAACTCAATGATTGAAGGTCTACAAGAATATAACCGCCCAGTGGTTATCAACAGCGAAACTGAAAATAAATTTGAATCGTTTTCTTTAGATGATCTTGTAATTCATTTTGAATCTCTTTTAGAGAAAGAAAATTCTCAAAATGTTCGAGACGATATTAATCTAATTAAAAATAGTTTTAACACTGTTTTTGCTAATTTAATTGCCGAAAAAAAAGAAAAATTTTTGACTGAAGGCGGTAATGCTATAGATTTTAATTTTAAAAGTCCTGTTAAAAAAAAGTTTAATGATTTATCAAAAGTCTTTAGGGAAAGGCAGAAATCCTTTCAAAAAGATAGATCCAAACAACTACAGCAAAACCTTGAAATTCGTCTACAAATTATAGAAGAAATCAAAGGACTTATTAATGCCGAAAGTGATATAAATTTTTCATACAGAACTTTTAAAAATTTGCAAGAACGCTGGAGGAGTACCGGACAAATCCCTTCAACTGAAAATAATAATACCTGGAACAATTATAGACACCATGTAGAAATTTTTTATGGATTTTTACATTTAAATAGAGATTTAAGAGATTTAGATCACAAGCATAATCTTGAACAAAAACAAAAGATAATAAAAAGTACGGAAGAATTAGCAACTGAAACTAACTTAAACAGAGCATTCAGAGAACTTCAAGCACTACATAAAATTTGGAAAGAAGAATTGGGCCCAGTTGCCAAAGAATACAAAGATGAATTATGGGATCGATTTAGTGCCGCTACAAAAGTAATTAATGATAAACGTCATGATTATTATGGACAGCTCGAAGAATCGTACAAAGAAAATCTGATTGTCAAAAATAATATTATTGGTGAAATTAAAGCTCTCTTGGAAAAACCAACCCTAGCTCACAAAGATTGGCAAATAAAGATAAAAAAAATTGAAATTTTAAGGAATTCATTTTTCAAAGCGGGTAAAGTTCCTTCAAAAGAAAATGAAAAAACATGGACAGCTTTTAAAAGCGCAGTAAGAACTTTTAATAAAAATAAGAATACTTACTACAAAACTTTAAAAAAAGAGCAATCAGAAAATTATCTCAAAAAGCTAGAATTAGTGGAAATCGCTGAACAAAATAAAGATAGTTTAGATATACAGACATCTCTAGTTTTGATGAAAGATATCCAAAATAGATGGAAAAAAATTGGACATGTTCCTAGAAAAGACAGCGATAAACTATGGAAAAGATTTAAAGGTGCATGTAATTTATTTTTTGACCGATATCACGCACAAAAAAATAATGGTTCTGAAGCAGAAATAAAGTCTTTTGAACAAAAAAGTAGTTTACTTGACGAATTAACTTCATTTACACCAAGCGATAATAAAGATGCTAACTTGAAAATATTAAATCAAATATCTATTGATTGGAATAAAATTGGAAATGTAGCACAGAATAAACGTTTTATTGATGGTAGTTTCTATAAAACTCTTGATAAATTTTATTCAGAAATAGGCCTAGACAAAGAGGAATTAAATAATTTAAAATACAATCTAAAACTGGAAATAATTTCTAAAGATTCTCGTTTGTTAAACAATGAAGTAATTTTTGTAAGAAAGAAAATTGACGAAATAAAAAGTGAAATAAATCAACTTGAAAATAACCTACAGTTCTTCTCTAATGTTGATGACGACAACCCTCTTGTAAAAGAGGTGCATAAAAATATTTTTAAACAAAAAGTAGCTCTGAAAGATTGGGAGATAAAATATTCAAAAATAAAAAAATTAATAAACTAGATATTTATAATTTTTTAGCCTCATCCCAATAAATTTCCATTTCGGCCAATGTCATTTCGGAAAGCTGTATTTTATTTTCATTTGCTTTTTTTTCAAGGTGTTGAAAACGTTTAATAAATTTTTTATTTGTGCGTTCTAGGGCATTTTCTGGATTTACATTTATAAACCGTGCGTAATTTATTAGTGAAAATAAAACGTCTCCAAATTCATCTTCAATAGATTCCTGATTCATATTTAATATTTCTTGCTTAAATTCTTTTATCTCCTCTTCTATTTTATTCCACACTTGATCAGTGTGTTTCCAATCAAATCCAACTCCAGCTACCTTTTCTTGTATTCTACTTGCTTTTACAAGTGCAGGAAGACTTTGAGGAACTCCTTGTAGAACGCTTTTATTGCCCTCTTTAAGTTTTAAACTTTCCCAGTTCTGTTTAACTTCGGTTTCGTCTTTAATTATTAGATTACTATAAACGTGCGGATGCCGGTGAATCAATTTTTCACAAATCGTATTTATTACGTCTGCGATGTCAAAATCATTTGTTTCACTAGCAATTTTAGAATAAAACACTATATGAAGAAATAGATCGCCTAACTCGCCTTTAACTTCATTTAAATCTGCATTTAAAATGGCATCACCTAGTTCATAAGTCTCTTCAATTGTTAACGTACGAAGTGTTTCCATAGTTTGCTTTTGATCCCATGGACACTGTTCACGAAGCTCATCCATAATTGTTAACAAGCGATCAAATGCTTTTAATTGTTTATTTCTATTTGTCATTTCTAGGATTTATATTAATTACTGATATACGTGATTTACAAGTATTAAACTCTATTAAGATTGAATTCACAATTTCAGAAACAGACGAAATATCGTTAATTATACTAGAAATTTGTCCAATTTCTAATTCACCTTCATCTAAATCTCCTTCAAACATACCGCGCTTAGCACGTGCTCTACCCAATAGAATTTTTAATTCCTTTTTAGAGTAAGTATTAGCATATAAACGGTTTATGTCATCATAAAATTTATTTTTTAAAAGACGAACTGGTGATAAATCCTTTAGGGTTAATATTGTATCGCCTTCCTTAGCTAAAAGTACTGCCTTTTTAAAAGCTATATGAGCAGAGGACTCTATACTTGCTACAAAGCGGCTACCGATTTGAACTCCATCTGCTCCCAAAGCAAATGCAGCCATCATTCCACTTCCAGTAGCGATGCCGCCTGCAGCGATCAGAGGAATTTTTATTTTAGCACGAATCATTGGAACAAGCGTTAATGTTGTAGTCTCATCATGACCGTTATGACCTCCAGCTTCAAAACCCTCTGCAACAATTGCATCCACACCAGAAAACTCAGACTTTAATGCATGTCTTAAACTACTCACTACATGGACAACTTTGACATCTCTTTCCTTTAGCCAATTTGTCCATGTTGACGGATTACCAGCAGAAGTAAACACAATTTTGACCCCCTCATTAACGATTATTTGCATCAAATTTTCAATATTAGGATATAAAAGTGGAACATTAACTCCAAAAGGTTTGTTTGTAGCAGTTTTACATTTACGTATGTGAGTTCTTAGTACATCAGGGTACATTGATCCAGCTCCAATCAAGCCTAATATACCTGCGTTACTAGAAGCAGAAGCTAATTTCCAGCCACTATTCCATACCATGCCGGCTTGAACAATCGGGTACTGAATATTAAAAAGCTTGGTAACAGTGTTTTGCATGACGTAAAAAAAATTGAATTATAAAAATATAACATTATAAACTATGAAATAACTCCAGAACCAATTAATTCATCTTCTAAATACCAAGCAACAAATTGACCTTCTGTAATGGCTGACTGTGGCGAATCAAAAGCAACATATATGCCATCTGAAGTAGAATGTAAGAATGCACTTTCTAATTTTTGTCTGTAACGAATCCGAGCCATTACTTTTAAGGACTCTTCTAATTCAATTTTTAAATCAGGACGAACCCAATGAATATCTGATGATTTAAGTAAAAGAACAGATTTATATAGCCCAGGGTGATCTTTTCCCTGACCAGTATAGATAATATTATCTACTACATCAGTGTCTATCACAAAAAGAGGTTCAGGAGTACCGCCAATAGCTAAGCCTTTGCGTTGACCTTTTGTAAAATAATGTGCCCCTTGATGCGTACCAACTACAGTTCCATCTGAACAAACATATTTGATTTTCATAGCTCTAAAGGCTAATTCCTCTTTCAAAGATTTAAATGTTGGTTCAATAATTGAATAGGATTCAAAACTCTCTGGAATTTCGATAATTTGCCCCTCCTTAGGCTTTAGTTGTTGTTGCAAAAAATCAGGTAATCTAACTTTTCCTATAAAACATAATCCCTGAGAATCCTTTTTGTTAGCAGTTATTAAATTTTGTTTAGCAGCGATTTCTCTAACTTCAGGCTTCGTTAAATTTCCTATAGGAAATAATGATTTTGACAATTGATTTTGTGATAATTGACATAAAAAGTAAGATTGATCTTTATTAACATCAACTCCAGAAAGTAGTCGAAATATTGGAGAATCAGAGTCTGTTTTGATTTTGTCTTTCCTACAATAATGTCCTGTAGCAACAAAATCTGCTCCCAGAGAGAGGGCTATTTTAAGAAATATATCAAATTTAATCTCACGATTACAAAGGATGTCTGGATTAGGAGTACGTCCATTTTTGTATTCATTAAACATGTAATCAACTATCTTGTACTTATACTGCGAGCTAAGGTCAACGGTTTGAAAAGGTATATTTAATTTTTCAGCTACTAACATCGCGTCATTACTGTCATCTAACCATGGGCAGTCATCAGAAATTGTAACAGAGTCATCATGCCAGTTTTTCATGAACAAACCTATTACATTGTATCCTTTTTCTTTTAATAAATAAGCCGCTACACTCGAGTCTACTCCTCCTGAAAGACCAACAACTACTGTTTTCATCCTACAAATTTACAAATTAATTTGTTGTAGGACTAGTTAACGAGTTAATGTAATAGAACAAAAAAACTACCCAGTTGGGTAGCTTTGTAAAATATTGTGGTCTGTCTTATTTTTTTCGTTTTTGTTGAGCTTGCTTTTGTGCTTCAGCTTGTTCCATTATTTCAGCCATTTTCTTTTGAAAACGGTTTTGAGCTTTAGGTTTTTTAGCTTTACTCACTTGAATTCTTGCTAAAACCTTAGATTCATCAATAATAAAGTTTTTTATGACTAACATTATTCCAATACTTATCAAATTAGATACAAAATAGTACAAACTTAAACCAGAAGCATAATTATTAAAAAACACTAGCATTAATATTGGGGAAAAATAAATCATATATTTCATCATCTTGGCCATGTCAGGCATACCCTCCTGAACTGGGGTCTGAGAAGCCATCTGTTGGCCAGTTGTCATTTTCATGTAAAAGAAAATTGCTATTGATGCTAGGATAGGAAACAAACTTATGTGATCACCATAAAAGGGAATATAAAATGGAAGCTCGGCAATAGAATCATAAGAACTTAAATCCTCAACCCACAAAAATGGCTTTTGTCGTAATTCAAACGCAACCGGAAAAAACATAAAAAGAGAATAAAAAACTGGAAGTTGAATTAAGCCAGGTAAACATCCACTAAGTGGGCTAGCACCTGCTTTATTTTGAAGTGCCATTGTTTCTTTTTGAACTTTCATTTTATCTTTCTTATATTTTTGTCTTATAGCATCAAGCTCCGGTTTTAAAATTTTCATTTTAGCCTGCGAAAGAAATTGCTTGTATTGAACAAATGACAATAATACCTTAACCAAGATAGTCATTACTATAATCGCTATACCAAATGAAAGATAATTAGTTAACCATCCATACAAAGGACTGAAAACTGATTTATTAATCCACCCTATTATTCCCCATCCAAAAGGAATACTTGCTTCTAAATTCTTATCATACTTGTTTAAAATTTTATCATAAGTAGGACCATAATAAATGCTCATGTTATGAGTTAATTCTCCGCCAGAAAAATTTAATGGAAGATTAACTTCGTAACGCTTGGTAAACAAAGTATCTACTGTTTCGTCATTAACAAGGTTAAACGATTTTAAATTGACATCTTTAAATGGAACATCTGGAACTAAAATAGAGCTAAAAAAATGCTGTCTAAAAGAAATCCATGAAACATCTATCACAGATTCTTCATCGTCTCCTGTTTGAGATAATTTATTTGTTTTTTCTCCTTCATGTTCAAAAGAAAGTCTTGTATATCGATTTTCAAAAGAGATGCTTTTACCATGTCTATGGGCATTAAACTTCCAATCCAATCTAACCTGTTGAGAGGTGTTAAAAACTGTAGATAAACCTTGAGAACGTATCGAAAACCCAAGCATATGATCTTTCGGCTTTAATTCGTAACGGTATTCCAAAAATTGAGACTCTGATACCTTTAGCCGCATTGAAAGAATTTGATTATCGCCTGATTTTGTAAGGTTTGGCTGAAAATATAATTCAGAAGAATTTAATGTACGATTATCAGTTGTTACAAAATTTAAGTTGAATTGAGAACTTCCATCTTTAATCAACAAAACTGGGACAGAGTCATGATTAACATAATCTTTTAACTTTACTTCTGAAATAAAACCACCTTTGTTGTTGATCTTTAGTGACAACACTTCGTTTTCGAAAGTTGTAAATGTTGAAGTTGCTGATGGTAAAGACATTGCGTAGGCAAAATTCCCAACTTTTGACTTAAAGTCCTCTAAGTCTTGTGAGCTATCAAGCGTTTGACTAATGTCTTCCATTTCGATTAGAGTTTCATTATTTAAAGACGACTCATTAGAAAGTTTTTCTTTTCTTGCCTGATCCATAGAAGCTAATTCTTCAGCAGATGGTTGCTGTTGCCATAACATGAATAACAAAATTGCACCAATAAGAACAAAACCAATAATAGTATTTAAATCTAATTTTTTTTCTTCCATAGTTAAATTTTTAATGAAATTTAAAGTTGAACAATAATATAAAAATGAATTATAATTGTTTGTTGATTTTATAACTTAAAGCCGCTTTTATAAAAGATAGGAACAAAGGATGAGGGTTTGCTACTGTACTTTTATATTCTGGATGATATTGCACTCCAATAAACCAAGGATGAGTTGGTATCTCTATAATTTCAACAAGACCAGTTTTAGGATTAAAGCCAGTTGCTAACATTCCTGAATTTTCAATTTGTTCTTTAAAATCATTATTGAACTCATATCGATGTCTGTGCCGTTCAGAAATAATATTTTTTCCATAAATACTTGCAACTTGACTATTTTCAGAAAGATCGCACTCCCATGAACCTAATCTCATTGTCCCCCCCATTTTAGTAACCATTTTTTGAGTTTCCATTAAGTCAATTACTGGAAATGGAGTTAACTCATCCATCTCAGATGAATTAGCTTGGTGCAAATTTAAGACGTTCCTCGAGAACTCAATAACGGCCATTTGCATACCCAAACAGATTCCAAAAAAAGGAATTTTATGTTCTCGTACATATTTTATAGCCTCTATTTTACCTTCAACTCCTCGTTCTCCAAAACCAGGAGCGACAAGAACTCCGTCTAAATTTTCTATTTTTGATTTTATATTCTGTGCGTCAAGGAATTCTGAGTGTATAGGGACAACTTTAACTCTAACTTCGTGAGCTGCTCCTGCATGAATAAAAGCCTCTAAAATAGATTTGTAAGAGTCTTGCAGCTCAACATATTTGCCTATTAATCCGATGACTATATCATTTTTAGGGTTTTTAAGTTTTTTAACAAAATTGTTCCATAACGTTAAATCTGGTGAATGAGATTCTAGTTGTAACTGATCCAACACAACTTTGTCTAATTTTTCTTCAAGCATCATGTTGGGAACATCATAGATAGTAGAAGCATCAATAGACTGGATTACAGACTCTTTTTTTACATTGCAAAAACGTGCTAATTTTGTTCGTATACTATCGTTTAATTCGTGTTCAGTTCTACAAACTAATATATCTGCTTGTACTCCACTTTCCATTAATGTTTTAACACTGTGTTGAGTGGGCTTAGTTTTAAGTTCTCCAGCAGCAGACAAGTAAGGAATCAGTGTGAGGTGAATAACTATTGTATTTTCGTTACCCATTTCCCATTTTAATTGCCTAACAGCTTCAACGTAGGGCAAAGATTCAATATCTCCTACAGTACCACCAATTTCAGTTAATATAATATCATAGTCACCTGATTTTCCCAAAATCTGAATACGATGCTTAATTTCATCAGTAATATGGGGAATAACTTGCACTGTTTTTCCTAAAAACTCACCGCGTCTTTCTTTATCAATAACGCTCTGATATATACGACCAGTGGTTACATTGTTAGCTTGAGAAGTGGGAACATTTAAAAAACGTTCGTAATGACCAAGGTCTAAATCAGTCTCTGCACCATCGTCAGTAACATAACATTCTCCATGTTCATAAGGGTTAAGGGTTCCTGGATCAATATTTATGTAAGGATCTAACTTTTGTATCGTAGTGCGATAACCTTGAGATTGAAGAAGCTTAGCAAGAGAGGCTGCTATAATACCTTTTCCAAGAGAGGAGCTTACGCCTCCAGTAACAAAAATATATTTAGTGGTAGTATTTGTCATTATGCGTGGTTAAACGCAAACAAATTTACAAATAAGTATTGAAACAATTAGTAAATTTTATAGATGTTTGTAAACAGACAATACAAAATAAAAATAGCCCCTTATCGGAGTTGTTTTTATTAACGCAAAGACAATTATTTAATATCTACTAATTCAACATCAAAAATTAAATTTGCATTTGGAGGAATGGCTCCACCAGCTCCTCTATTTCCGTAACCTAAGTTGCTCGGTATTACAAAACGGGCTTTATCTCCAACTCTCAAAAGAGATATACCTTCGTCCCATCCGGCAATAACTTGACCCATACCCAATTTAAATTCAATAGGCTCTTTCCTTTTATATGATGAATCAAAAACAGTACCATCAGTTAATTGGCCTTTATAATGGACTGATACTGTCACGCCTTTTGTAGCTTGAATACCATTACCTTTTTGAAGAATTTGGTATCGAAGACCACTGCTAGTTTTGTCAAATCCTTTAGCTAGTATATCTAGTTCAGCTTCGGCAGAAGCCTTTTCCTCTGCTAATCGTTTTTCTCTAGATCCTTCAAAGATTCGAAAGGCCTCAACGGCTTGAAACTCTTCTGCAGCATTACCAACTGAAATAATTTCAACTGATTCAATGGAGTCCCCTTGAGCAATATTATCAATAACAGATTGGCCATCAACAACATTTCCAAAAACAGTATGCTTACCATCCAGCCATGGAGTTGGAACATGTGTGATGAAAAACTGACTGCCATTTGTTCCTGGACCTGAATTAGCCATTGACAATATTCCAGGAACATCATGTTTTAAATCTGCATTAAATTCATCATCGAATTGATATCCTGGATTACCAGTCCCAGTTCCTAAAGGACAGCCTCCTTGAACCATAAAATCAGGTATAACTCTGTGAAATTTTAACCCATTATAATAAGGCTCACCTTGGTTTTTTGCTGAGTTCTCTAAATTACCTTGAGCTAAAGCTACAAAGTTCCCTACAGTTCCAGGGACTTTGATAAATTCTAAATTAACTAAAACCTCTCCTTTGGAGGTGTTAAATTTTGCGTATAGACCGTCTTTCATGAGTTTTATTTTTTTTTAACAGCTGCAAATATAATAAGGAATTATTAACAAATAAGATTCTTTATTAGTTTTGTTATTTAGCATTTTAATTAGCTACCTCACTAATGAATTTTACACGATACAATCTGAGTTCTTGTTCGTCATAATCTCCATCAAATTCTTCAATAGCAGCTTCAATATCATCGGATTCAGAATCCATAAAATAATCATGTATTTCTTCTTGTTGGTCTTCATCAAAAAGCTCATCAATCCAATAACTAATATTTAATTTCGTTCCAGAAAAAACTATAGCTTCTAGTTCTTTAATAAAATCAGACATACCCATTCCTTTGGCTGAAGAAAGGTCATCCAAAGGGAGTTTTCTGTCAATATTTTGAATTATATATAACTTAAGAGATGAGTTAGAACCTGTAGATTTAATCACCATGTCTTGCATTCGATCAATTTCATTTTCATCTACATAACGTTTTATTAAATCTACAAAATCATCTCCATAACGCTTTGCTTTACCTTCTCCAACTCCATGAATATTGTGTAGCTCTTCAATTGTGATTGGATATTTAAGTGCCATATCTTCCAATGAGGGGTCTTGAAAAATAACAAAAGGGGGGACACCCAATTTTTTTGCATTTGATTTCCGAAGATCTTTCAACATTTTAATTAAATTTAGATCTGATACAGCAGCAGAACTGCTAAATCTATTGTGAGAATCTTGTTCATTGAAAGTGTGATCTTCAGTCATTTTAAATGACGATGGATTTTTTAGAAAATTTCGCCCTGATTGACTAATCTTTAAAACACCATATGTTTCGATATCTTTTCGTAAAAACCCTGCAACTAGCGACTGCCTAATCAATGCCATCCAGTAAAGTGGTAATTTTTCTTTTCCTTTTCCAAAAAATGATTTTTCATTTGTCTTATGAGACTTGATAAGTGCATTTTCTTGACCAGTTAGCACATTTACTAAGTCCTTGCTCTTATATTTTTGATTAGTAGAAGAAACAACGTCCAATAATAAATTTAATTGGTTCATAGCCTCTGATTGTGGCTTTGGATTACGAATATTATCGTCCATATCACAGCCATCTCCAGTATTAGAATCAAAGTATTCACCAAAATAATGTAAAATAAACTTTCTTCTTGAAATTGAAGTTTCAGCTAAAGCCACTACTTCTTGTAACAAAGCAAAACCAATCTCTTGTTCAGCTACTGGCTTACCAGACATAAACTTTTCTAGCTTTTCAATATCCTTGTAAGAGTAATATGCCAAACAATGCCCTTCACCACCGTCACGACCTGCACGACCAGTCTCTTGGTAATAGCTCTCAATGCTTTTTGGGATGTCATGATGAATTACAAAACGAACATCTGGTTTGTCTATCCCCATGCCAAAAGCAATTGTTGCAACTACCACATCAACATCTTCCATTAAGAACATATCTTGATGTTTTGAACGAGTTTTTGCATCTAAACCCGCATGATATGGTACCGCTTTAATTTGATTTACTTGTAAAATTTGTGATAGTTCTTCAACTCTTTTTCTACTCAAACAATAAATAATTCCTGATTTATTTTCATTTTGTTTGACAAATCTGATTATGTCATTATCAACTTGTGATGTTTTAGGCACTATTTCGTAATATAGATTTGGTCGATTAAAAGATGCCTTGAAAGTTTTAGCTTCTGTAATTCCTAAGTTTTTTAAAATATCTTCCTGAACTTTAGGGGTGGCAGTTGCTGTCAACCCTATTATAGGAATGTTGTCACCAATCTGTGAAATAATATGTTTAAGATTTCGATATTCAGGTCTAAAATCATGCCCCCATTCACTTATACAATGTGCTTCATCTACCGCCATAAAAGAGATAGTTTGATCTTTTAAAAAAACTATATTTTCTGCTTTAGAAAGCGATTCAGGAGCTACATACAAAAGCTTAGTGATTCCAGACTCAATATCAGACTTAACTTGTTTAATTTCTGATTTGTTTAGGGAAGAATTTAAAACATGCGCTATCCCTTCTTGATTAGAAATACCTCGAATTGAGTCTACTTGATTTTTCATTAAAGCAATCAAGGGTGATACTACAATCGCTGTACCTTTTTGCATTAGAGCGGGAAGCTGATAGCAAAGAGATTTTCCACCCCCAGTCGGCATTATTGCAAAAGTATTTTCCTTGGAAAGAATACTTGATATTACTTGCTCTTGAAGGCCTTTAAATTTACTAAAACCAAAATAAGATTTTAATGCTAAATGTAATTCTCTAGTCGAAATACTCATTAATAATTAAAAATTTATTAACCTAAATTAAAAAATACTACCTTGATGATCCAAAAATTAGAATAAACATAAGAAACAATCCTATTTTTTTTGTTTTTTTGTAGTGCATACTAAAGGTATAGATATTTAAATAAGTACACAACCAAAAGTTAAAAAATTTGAACTCAAAAAAAGCCATATTATCATACGCGAAAAACACTATTCTTGATCAATCATTTGCAATTTCAAAAATTGCTGATTTAATAGATCAATCATTTTCAGACGCTGTGGAGTTAATTTATAACTCAAATGGGCGTGTAATTATAACTGGGATAGGAAAAAGTGCTATTATTGCTAACAAAATTGTAGCTACACTTAACTCTACAGGAACTCCTTCAGTATTTATGCATGCTGCTGATGCTATTCATGGTGACTTAGGCCTTGTATTGAAAAATGATGTTGTAATTTGTATATCCAAAAGTGGCAACACTCCAGAAATAAAAGTTTTAATTCCATTACTTAAAAAAGCTAAAAATCCACTTATTGCAATTACAGGAAATATAAAGTCAGTGTTAGCTGAGCAGGCAGATTTTGTTTTTAATTCTTTTGTAAAAAAGGAAGTATGTCCAAACAACCTTGCTCCAACCACAAGTACTACAGCACAACTAGTCATGGGCGATGCCTTAGCTGTTTGTCTTTTAAAAATTAGAGGATTTTCTAGCAGAGATTTTGCTAAATACCATCCTGGCGGAGCACTAGGTAAAAAATTATATTTGTCTGTTAAGGATTTACTCATTCATAACGATCAACCTGTAGTATCTTTGAAATCAGAAATTAAAAAAGTGATTATTGAAATAACTGAAAAACGTTTGGGGGTTACAGCTGTTACTGAAAATAATAGAATCGTAGGAATTATAACAGACGGAGACTTGAGACGTATGCTTTCCAAAAGTGAAGACTTTACAAAGCTGTATGCTGAAGACATTATGAGTAAAGCTCCTAAAACAATAAATATTAACGCTATGGCTATTGATGCGATGGAATTAATGGAATTAAACGAAATCTCTCAACTTTTAGTTGAAGACAACGGACAATATGCAGGAGTAATTCATCTTCATGACTTAATCAAGGAGGGAATAATTTAACCATGGAACAAGAAAAAGAAATGTCTTTTTTAGATCACCTTGAAGAACTAAGGTGGCATGTCATTAAAGCTACGGCATCTGTTATCCTTGCTGCATCATTGGCTTTTTTAGCAAAAGGCTTTTTATTTGACGTACTAATTTTTGGTCCAACCAAAGCTAATTTTTTTACATATGAATTGCTATGTAGTGCTTCCAAGTTAATGAAATTTGATAGTTTTTGTAATATTAAATTCGATTTTGAAGTTCAAAGTCGTACCATGGCTGGACAGTTTTCTGCGCATATCTGGACTTCAATTACTTTTGGTTTTATATTAGCTTTTCCATATGTTATTTATCAGTTTTGGAAATTCATAAGCCCAGGCTTAGACCGAAAAGAAAAAAACAATTCAAGGGGATTTATATTTATTTCTTCAATTTTGTTTTTTATTGGAGTTTTATTTGGTTATTATGTTGTTTGTCCTCTTTCTATTAATTTTTTGGGAACTTATTCTGTAGCAGAGCTTGTACATAATGATTTTGATTTAAATTCTTATATTGGTCTCATTAGAGCATCTACCCTAGCTTCTGGTCTTATTTTTGAATTACCAATAATCATTTATTTTTTAACAAAGATCGGATTAGTAACTCCTAAATTTCTTAAAAAAAATAGGAAGTATGCATTAGTTATAGTTTTAATTTTTGCAGCTATTATAACACCTCCAGATATTGCCAGCCAAGTGATTGTAGCAATTCCAGTGTTGATACTTTATCAAGTTAGTATTCTTATATCTAGAATCGTATTAAGAAATCAAAAAATAAAAGAAATCAATGGCTAATAAAGTAACAGAATTTAACGCATATCGCAAGAAAATGAATTCTAAAATTCTTGCTGAAAACAACACGATTATCAAGCGCATTTTTAATTTAGATACGAATGCCTTTAATGAAGGTGCTCTTGACACAAAAACCAAAGAATTATTAGGATTAGTTGCATCTACTGTGTTGAGATGTGACGACTGTGTGCGCTATCATCTTGAAAAATGTCATACTGAAGGGGTGAATAAAGAGCAAATTAATGAAGCTCTTAGTATAGCGACATTAGTTGGAGGCACAATTGTCATTCCTCACTTAAGACGAGCCTATGATTATTTAGATGAATTAGAAACCTTAAACAATTAAATATTCAAGTTAAATTTTTTTTTAACTTTTCAGAATTGATGAATAGTTAAGATCAATTTACTATTTTTATATAGTTTTAAAAAACTAATGAAGTTAAGAGTTCAAAATTTGATGAAGTCCTACAGTGGGCGCAAAGTAGTAAAAGATGTTTCTTTTGAAGTCAATCAAGGAGAAATTGTAGGCCTTCTTGGACCTAATGGTGCCGGAAAAACCACCTCATTCTATATGACTGTTGGATTAATTAAACCTAATGGTGGTGCAATATACTTAGATGATAAAGAAATTACTTCATACCCTATGTACAAAAGAGCACAAAGCGGTATTGGTTACTTAGCTCAGGAAGCTTCTGTGTTTAGAAAATTAAGTATAGAAGACAATATTTTAAGTGTACTTCAAATGACTAAATTATCAAAAAAAGAACAAGTTGTAAAAATGGAATCTCTGATTGACGAATTTAGTCTAAATCATATTCGGAAAAGTAGAGGAGATTTATTATCAGGTGGTGAACGTAGGCGAACAGAAATCGCAAGAGCTTTAGCGACTGACCCAAGTTTTATTTTGCTGGACGAACCATTTGCAGGTGTTGACCCAGTTGCTGTGGAAGATATACAGAGAATTATTGCCAAGCTCACTATGAAAAATATTGGGATTCTTATCACTGATCACAACGTACAAGAAACTTTAGCTATAACAGATAGAACATATTTGATGTTTGAAGGTAGTATATTAAAAGCTGGTAGTCCTGATGTCTTAGCCAATAATGAGATGGTACGAAAGGTTTATTTAGGGCAAAATTTCGAACTTCGTAAGAAAAAATTAGAATTTTAATACGCTTTACAATTTGCTGTCAAATCGTAAAATTTTTCTAAATAGCTTTACAAACAAAACTGAAATCAAACCAACTGAAGTGCCGCTTATTAAATCTCTTAGTAAACTTGGGATATTTTCTAAAAAGTGATGAAAAAATGGAATATTATGTACAAAAATTCCGCCGGAAACCAACAATAATGCAATAGTTCCAACTACCGACAAAATCCTTATGACAACTGGCAAAGCATTAACCATTCCCATACCTAAATAATACAAACTGTTTTTACGACCTTTACTCATTTGCACTAGTTTATAGCCCAAATCATCCATTCTTACTATTAACCCCACTACTCCGTAAACACCAATCGTGGCTATCATAGAAATTAAAGTCACTACAATAAGTTTTATTTCAATCGATTCATTGATTACTGTACCCAATGCAATAATAATAATCTCGATTGACAAAATGAAATCAGTTAATATAGCTGACTTGATTTTTTTGTTTTCTAAAGCCAATAAGCCCTGTTTTGAAAGAGACTCAGACTTGAGAGTGTTAAAGGTAGCCACATTGGGAGAAAAGTAATGTACAATTTTTTCTACCCCTTCAAAAGATAAATAAACACCACCGAATATAAGTACCACTAAAATTACAGAAGGTAAAAAAGCACTTAACATAAAAACAAAAGGTAAAATAATTAACTTATTTAAAAAAGAGCCCTTTGTTATAGACCACAACACGGGGAGCTCTCGTGAAGACGAAAATCCAGAAGATTTCTCTGCGTTAACCGCTAAATCATCTGCAAGAATACCAGCTGTTTTTTTTGCGGATATTTTAGTCATTGTCAGAACATCATCCATTAAAACTATAATGTCATCAAGAATTGCAAAAAAGCCAGAAGTCATACATTTAATTTTTTACTAGAAATTAACGACAATACCAAATACCCAATGATAGCAATTGGTATTCCAACGAATCGAAAAAATAAAATTACTATTAGCGAGAATATGATTAATATGTACCTGTACGCATTATCATTTAAATCCCAGTTTTTAAATTTCAATGAAATCAACTTTATTGGAGCATTTAGCAAATAACTGCTTATTAGCGTGAATAGAACTAAAAACCATGGGTTTAAAATTATTTCTTGAACAACATCATTTGATTGGTACTCTAAAATTAATGGCAAGGCAATAATCCATAGGGTGTTTGCTGGCACTGGTAACCCAATAAAAAAGTCTGATTGAGTGTCAGACACGTTAAACTTAGCTAACCTGTATGCCGAAGCAAGAGTTACCAGTAGTCCGAAATACGGTACTATTCCAATGGTATCCCAAGTTAATTGCGTAGCAAGACTAAATAGATAGTAAAGAACTAAGCCAGGAACCACCCCACTTGTTACTAAATCTGCTAAAGAGTCTAACTGAACCCCTAACACACTCTGCACTCTTAACTTTCTTGCTATGAAACCATCGAGGAAATCAAATAGAATTCCTAGACAAACAAATAAAGCTGTTAATTTCATATCTCCATTGACTGCATATATGACGGCGATACAGCCAGACAATAAATTTAATAATGTTATGAAATTTGGTATAAACGTTTTCACTTAAATTGTAATTAATTAGTAAAAATAATAAACTATTTTTGTTTTACGTTAATAAACAAAATAATCTAAAAAAAATCACAGATTAAAAACATTTTTACCTAAAAAAATCCATTGCAAACCATTAAATTAATCTTCCTGTTTTTAACTCCTTTATTGTTAAAGGCTCAGACTGGGCGCAAATATTCAAATGAGTTCATGAATATTGGAGTAGATGCTTCAGCTTTAGGAATGGGTAATGCAATAGTAGCATCTTCGAACGACGTTAATTCAAGTTATTGGAATCCCGCAGGTCTTGTGCAGATTGAAGACAGTCAAATAGCGGTCATGCATTCTAGTTATTTTGCGAATATTGCTAATTATAACTATTTAGCTTTTGCAATGCCCATAGATGACCAAACCGCAATTGGCATTTCTTTAATAAGATTTGGAGTTGATGATATTCTCGATACTACCAAACTAATCGACCAACAAGGAATAGTCAATTACGATCGAATTAATTTATTTTCAGCAGCGGACTATGGACTCACATTTTCTTTTTCTAGAAAACTACCTATTCAAAATTTTAATTACGGAATAAACGCAAAAGTAATTCGACGTATTATTGGAGATTTCGCAACCTCCTGGGGTTTTGGATTTGATCTAGGGATTCAGTTTGAATCCAATGAATGGAAATTTGGATTAATGGCAAAAGATATAACCACTACTTTTAATGCTTGGGCAATTGACAAAGAACGGCTAGAAGATATTCAAAACGCTATTCCGGGTGAAAACCAAGAAGCACCAGAAACAACCGAAATAACTCTCCCAAAACTACAACTGGGAGTATCAAAATTATTTACATTCAGTTATGACTATACACTAAAAACAGAAGTTGATTTGATAGCTAGATTTGAACAAAATAATGATATCTTATCCACCTCTTTTCTAAGCATTAATCCAGCCGTTGGTTTCGAGCTTGGATATACAAATCTCGTATTTTTAAGAGGGGGTGTAGGGAACTTCCAAAATGAATTACAAATAGATAATTCAGAATCTCTAACCTTTCAACCAAATTTTGGTGTTGGATTTAAGTACAATGGTATACATTTAGATTATGCCTTCACTGATATTGGTGACCAAAGTACTGCCTTATATTCAAATGTTTTTTCGCTAAAAATTGATTTAAGTATATTTAGATAATGATTTTAAAAAAAATAATAACATTTTTTATTTTATTATTTTCGCTGTTGTCAAACGCGCAGCTAAAACTATCAAACACTTCAGAAATTAGTGTTTTAACTATTGGTTCAGGTCATTTATTAAATGATTCTTTTGGGCACAATGCCATTCGAGTAAAGGATTCTTTATACAACTTTGATTTGGTATTTGATTACGGGCGATATGATTTTGAGTCGAAAGGTTTCTATTTAAATTTTGCTAGAGGTAAGCTTGATTATATGGTTGGCCGTAGCGCCTTTGAAGATTTTTTATCGTTTTACAAATACCAAAATAGACAAGTAAATGAGCAACAACTCAACTTAAGCACAAAACAAAAAACAGCCTTTTATAATTTTCTGACAGAAAATATGAAACCTGAAAAGAGATACTATCCGTATGATTTTTTCTACAATAATTGCGCAACTAAAATCACAGATGCCATTGAATCCATTTTGGCAGACCAAATTAAGTACTCCCCCCCCATTGCATTTAAAAAAGAAACATTTAGAAACTTAATTCGTTCAGATCTTAATATAAACTCTTGGGGTAGTTTGGCTATCGATATAGCTCTTGGGTCAAAAATTGATCAAAAAGCAACAATTAAGGAACATGTTTTTTTACCAAAAAATCTATATTTATTACTTGAAAATTCCATTGCAGCATCTACAAATTTAAAAATTGTTAAAAAATCAAAACTATTAAATTCATCAACTGCAACCACTAAAACTTCTGAGGGACTATTCAGCCCTTTAGCAATTTTGTCGTTAATAGCCCTGTTAATCTTATTTATTACATTTAATGACTTTAAAAAAAATAATCGAAGTACATGGTTAGATGTGATTTTATTTGCTTTTACTGGCTTTGTAGGACTTGTTTTACTTCTGCTGTGGTTTGCAACAGATCATGAGGCTACAGCGTATAATTATAATTTATTGTGGGCCTTTGCTATCAACCTTCTTTTTATCCCCTCCATTATAAAGACCAAACTATCCAATCGCGGTATTAAATATATAGTATTTTTAGTAATACTATTAACTTTAATGATAATGCATTGGGTGACCGGTGTTCAATCCTTTTCGATTGGATTAATCCCATTTCTCATTGCTATCACCCTACGATATTTATTTTTAATTCGTCATTTCAAAAAGTTAATTTAATTATAAATCAAACCTTACTTAAAAAATTAAAAATTTGAATTACTTGAACGTTGAAAATATATCAAAATCTTATGGCGAACTAAGTCTTTTTGAAAATCTTTCATTTAGTATTCATAAAGATCAAAAAATAGCTTTTATTGCCAAAAACGGTACTGGAAAAACTTCTATCCTAAATATTATTTCTGGAAAAGACACTCCAGACTCTGGGCAGATTATTTACAGAAATGATTTAAGAACAACATTCCTTTCACAAGAACCTGTTTTAGACCAATCTCTTACAGTTAAAGAAACCATTTTAAAATCAGATAACCCTATTTTAAAAGTAATTAAAACCTATCACACAGCTCTAGAAGATCCTGAAAACAGTAAACTATACCAAACAGCATTTGACGACATGGAGCGTTACCAAGCTTGGGACTACGAAACACAATACACTCAAATACTTCACAAACTAAAGCTGGTTGACTTAAATCAAAAGGTTGGTGAACTTTCAGGAGGACAGCAAAAGCGTTTAGCTCTGGCTGACACCTTATTAAGTAAGCCTGACTTGTTAATTTTAGATGAACCTACTAACCACTTAGATTTAGAAATGATTGAATGGTTAGAAACTTTTTTTGCTAAAGAAAATATCACAATTTTTATGGTGACGCATGACCGGTATTTCTTAGAGCGTGTATGCTCTGAAATCATCGAATTGGACGAAGGTTCTATCTACAATTATAAAGGAAATTATTCCTATTTTTTAGAGAAAAAAGAAGAACGCATTGAACGAGAAGCCATTAAAACAAATAAGTCCCGACAGCTATTTAAAAAAGAACTTGGATGGATGCGTCGCCAACCAAAAGCACGTACTACTAAATCAAAGTCAAGAATTGATGACTTTTACATAATAAAAGAACAAGCAAGCAAGCGTAGAAATGATCACGAAATTCAACTAGAAATTAATATGGAACGCTTGGGAAGTAAAATCCTAGAAATCTATAAAGTTTCAAAGGCTTATGATGAAAAATTGATTTTAGATAAGTTTGAATACGTTTTTCAAAGAGGTGAACGCATTGGAATCATTGGTAAAAATGGAACTGGAAAATCAACATTTCTAAATATGATTACTGGAAGAATTAAGCCAGACAGCGGTAAAATCATTCTAGGAGAAACTATTAAGTTTGGGTATTACACACAGAACGGCATCAAAGCTAAGCCGATGCAAAAAGTAATTGATGTGGTCAAGGACTACGGCGAGTATATCCCACTTACAAAAGGTAAACAAATTAGCGCTCAGCAGCTACTGGAACGCTTTCTGTTTAGTCGAAAAAAACAATATGATTTTGTTGAAAAATTAAGTGGTGGTGAACGTAAGCGTCTTTACTTATGCACAGTCTTAATACAAAACCCAAATTTCTTAATTCTTGATGAACCAACAAATGATTTAGATATTATTACCCTTAACGTTTTAGAAAACTTTTTACTAGATTTTCCAGGATGCTTACTTGTTGTTTCACATGACCGTTATTTCATGGACAAAATTGTTGATCATTTATTTGTGTTCAGAGGCAAAGGCTTAGTGGATAATTTTCCTGGAAACTATTCAGATTACAGAACTTACGAAGACAGTATATCCTTAGTTTCAGATCAAAAAAAAATGGTAAAGACTTCCAAACCTATTAGCACAAAGCAATCCCTAACTAAACTAAGTTTTAATGAACAAAAAGAACTTAAAAATATAGAAAGCAAATTGGAATCACTTGAATTTGATAAAAAAGAACTCGAATCTCAATTCTTAGTAGAGGATATTAGCATTGACACTATAGAACTACTTTCTATGAATTTAAAAAAAATACTTGAAGTCATTGAAGAAAAAGAACAAAGATGGATTGACTTAAATGAAAAACTAAATTGAATCGACTACTTTCATATTTGACATTTTGGTGGTATTCCAAAAATGAACATGGGGTTCATTCCCCTTTTGTTTTTGATTTAGTTACCAAATGCTTTTACGATACTAACACTACAAATAACGATCCCATATTTAAAAAAATAGATTCTAAGACTCAATTTTTGTTACGTCTAGGATCATATTTTAAATATAAATACATCTATTTTGATGCTTCAATTAAAACTAATTTTGAAGTTATTTTAAGTAGTCAGAGTATTGTTAAAAAATTTAATACAATTGAAGATCTAATTTGTCATTCAAAATTAATCTCTAAATCCCCTTGTCTGATATGCGTAAATATCAACACAATTAATACCCACACACTTTTAAACTTTCTTAAACAATGTCACCGCGATTCAGTTGTTTTAATTCCTTCAATTCGAAAAAATAAAATCAATTATAAAAGCTGGAACCAACTTAACTCGTCTTCTGAAGTTTCTGTTTCTATTGACACGTATTACTGGGGCTTATTATTTTTTAGAACCGAACAGCTTAAAGAACATTTTACAATAAGGCTTTAATACTTTGCTGTTTTGTAATATTCCTATTAACTTTAAACTAGAAAACAACAAATGAAGATTTACACAAAAACAGGAGATAGTGGAACAACAGGACTCATAGGCGGGACTCGATTGCCAAAACATGACTCAAGAATTGAATGTTATGGAACTGTTGATGAACTTAATTCGTATCTTGGACTAATAAGAGATCAAGAAATTCCTAACAACTCTAAAGTCATTATAATTAACATCCAAAAACAGCTTTTTGCTATGGGTGCTATCTTAGCTATGGACCCGGTGATTCAAAAAAAACCGAAAGGTAAACGTTTTCAAACTCCAGTTTTAAAACCCGAAGCCACTACTCTTTTAGAAACCGAAATAGACGCTATGAATATAACTTTACCGCCTCTAACCCATTTTATTTTACCGGGTGGGCACTCAACGGTGTCGTACTGCCATATTGCTAGAAGTATTTGCCGTAGAGCAGAGAGAATTACTACAAAACTAAATTCCAAGCAGCCAGTTCCTACAGAAGTTTTAATTTATTTAAACCGTCTTTCTGACTTCTTGTTTGTGTTGGCACGAAAATTGTCAAAGGATTTAAAGGCAGAAGAGATTAAATGGATCCCAAAAAAACCAACTAATTCAAGATCATAGTTTAATTGCTGAACAAAATAATTTAGTTTTTAAGGTTATTTACAACATTCACAACTTTATTGTTGAAAAAAATGCTTTTTTACTTGACTTTTTCAACTAAAAAATTATTTTTGCAGAAATTAAATATTTTAAAAATGTATTGGACTTTAGAACTTGCATCTTTTCTTAGTGACGCCCCTTGGCCAGCCACTAAAGACGAATTAATAGATTATTCAATCAGAACAGGTGCTCCTCTAGAAGTAGTTGAAAACCTTCAAGCAATTGAGGACGAAGGGGACTCATACGACTCTATACAGGAAATCTGGCCTGACTATCCATCAGATGAAGATTATCTTTGGAATGAAGATGAGTATTAAAACTCAAAAATTATTTAGAAAAGTCTCTTTTGAGACTTTTTTTTTTACATTATTTCACAAAGAAATAACAACAAACTGTATCTTTGACTGTATAGAGTTAAAGACGATTATAAATATCTAAGCATAATGAGTTTACTGAATTCGGTACTAAAAGTATTCGTTGGAGATAAATCCAAACAAGACGTTAAGGCTATCATGCCCATTGTCAATAAAATTAAAACATTTGAAGATGAGATACAGGCTCTTAGTAATGATGGTTTAAGAGCCAAAACACTGGCTTTTAAAACAACTATTGAATCTGCCTGTTTATCTATAGAGAATTCAATTTCTAAGTTGTATCTAGAAGCAGATACTACAGAAGATATAGACAGAAAAGAAGAAATATACCAAGAAATCGATGGTCTAAAAGATGAAGTATACACTAAAACCCAAGGAGTTTTAGAAACTATTTTACCGGAAGCTTTTTCGGTTATTAAAGAAACAGCTCGGCGTTTTGTAAATAATACCAGTATAGAAGTAACTGCAAGCTCTTACGACAGAGAACTTTCTGGTACTAAAGATTATGTAAACTTAAATGGTGAAAAAGCTTTTTGGGCCAACTCTTGGGATGCTGCAGGAAAACCAATCACCTGGGACATGGTACATTATGATGTTCAGCTTATTGGTGGAGTTGCAATGCACTTAGGGAAAATTGCTGAGATGCATACAGGAGAGGGCAAAACATTGGTGGCTACACTTCCTGTTTACTTAAACGCCTTAACTGGAAAAGGGGTTCATTTGGTGACAGTTAATGATTATTTAGCAAAAAGGGACAGTGCATGGATGGCGCCTATTTTTCAATTTCACGGACTTACTGTAGATTGTATTGATTATCACCAACCTAACTCACAAGAAAGAAAAAACGCTTATAATGCTGATATTACTTATGGAACCAATAACGAATTTGGTTTTGATTACTTAAGGGATAATATGGCACATACGCCAAAAGATTTGGTACAACGACCACATCACTATGCGATTGTAGACGAAATTGATTCGGTTTTAATTGATGATGCTAGAACCCCACTAATAATTTCTGGTCCGATTCCACAGGGAGACAGGCATGAATTTATGGAACTTAAACCAAAAGTCGAAGATATTGTCGGAATTCAGCGTAAATACCTTACTGGAGTATTAGCAGAGGCCAAAAAGATGATTGCATCTGGTGAAACCAAGGAGGGAGGTTTTCAATTACTTCGTGTATTTAGAGGAATTCCAAAAAACAAAGCATTAATTAAGTTTTTAAGTGAAGAAGGTATCAAACAACTCCTTCAAAAAACTGAAAATTTTTATATGCAGGACAATAATAGAGAAATGCCTAAGGTAGACGAAGAACTTTATTATGTAATAGATGAGAAGAATAATCAGATAGAATTATCAGATAAAGGAGTCGAATATTTATCTGGAAAAGATAACCCTGACTTTTTTATAATGCCAGAAATAGGAATGGAAATTTCTAAGATCGAAAATCAAAACCTTTCTGCGGAGAAAGAAGCTGAGCTTAAAGAAGAATTATTTAGAGAATTTGGAATTAAATCCGAACGCATCCACACCTTAAATCAACTTTTAAAAGCTTATGCTCTCTTTGAAAAAGATATCCAATATGTAGTTATGGAAAATAAAGTCATGATTGTCGATGAACAAACAGGGCGTATTATGGACGGTCGCCGATATAGTGATGGACTTCACCAAGCTATTGAAGCCAAGGAAAATGTAAAAATTGAGGCAGCTACCCAAACATTTGCAACCGTTACTTTACAGAATTACTTTAGAATGTATCGCAAGCTTTCTGGAATGACAGGAACTGCAGTGACGGAAGCAGGAGAGTTTTGGGAAATCTATAAATTGGATGTTGTTGAAATCCCTACCAACCGCCCTATTGCGAGAGATGATCGAGAAGATCTAGTTTATAAAACCAAGCGAGAAAAATATAATGCTGTTATTGACGAAGTAACTAATTTGTCTAAGTCGGGACGTCCAGTACTTATTGGCACAACCAATGTAGAAATCAGTGAACTGTTAGGTAAAATGTTGAGTATACGAAAAATCCCTCACAACGTTTTAAATGCAAAACTTCACAAAAAGGAAGCTGACATTGTAGCAGAGGCTGGACAGCCCGGACAAGTGACAATAGCCACAAATATGGCAGGACGTGGAACTGATATTAAACTATCTAATACAGTCAAAGCAGCGGGTGGTCTGGCTATAGTTGGGACGGAACGTCATGACTCTCGTCGAGTAGATAGACAATTACGTGGTCGTGCCGGGCGTCAAGGAGATCCAGGAAGCTCACAGTTTTATGTGTCTTTAGAAGATAATTTAATGCGTTTATTTGGAAGTGAAAGGATTGCCAAGATGATGGACCGCATGGGCCTTGAAGAGGGTGAAGTGATTCAGCACTCCATGATTTCAAAATCTATTGAACGTGCTCAGAAAAAAGTTGAAGAAAATCAATTTGGAGTACGTAAACGCTTGTTGGAATATGATGATGTTATGAACTCACAGCGCGAAGTGGTGTATAAACGTCGCTATAATGCACTTTTTGGAGAGCGTCTTCGTGTGGATTTAGCTAATATGATTTACGACACATCTGAGATTATTAGCGAAGAAAATAAAGCTAGTAATGACTTTAAAAATTTTGAATTTGAATTAATTCGTTATTTTTCAATGAGTTCCCCTATTTCATCTGATGAATTCTCCGGAATGTCTTCACAAGAAATTGCAGGAAAAGTGTACAAAACAGCCTTTCAACAATACCTTACAAAAATGGAGCGTAATGCCGAGTTAGCATTTCCAGTAATAAAGAATGTATACGAAAATCAACGAGATAAATTTAAGAGAATAGTAGTACCTTTTACAGATGGTGTAAAGTCACTACAAGTTGTCACGGATCTTGAAAAATCTTACCAAACTAATGGTAAGCAACTTGTAACCGATTTTGAAAAAAATATTTCATTAGCTATCATTGATGATGCTTGGAAAACTCATTTAAGAAAAATGGATGAACTAAAGCAATCAGTTCAACTGGCCGTACATGAGCAAAAAGACCCATTACTAATATATAAGTTTGAATCATTTGAATTATTTAAATCAATGATTGATCAGGTGAACAAAGAAGTAATTTCTTTTCTATTTAAGGGTGAAATTCCACAGGAAACTGCAAATATTATCCAAGAAGCAAAATCACGTCAACGTGAAAAGACACAAACGTCTAAGGAGAATATTCCAAATTTAGATGAGCGCTCTGCACAGTCAAGATCTGCTGGAAATACTCAAGGTCGGCAGCAAAAGATAGAAACAGTTGTAAGAGAAATGCCGAAAATTGGACGTAATGATCGTGTAGTAATCAAGAATGTGATAAGTGGTGAAAATAAAACTGTCAAGTACAAACAAGCTGAACCTCTAATAGTCAAAGGCGAATGGGTATTAGTTAATTAATCCATATTTATTTAAAATCATTAAAGATTTTAATTATTAAATATTAAAGCTTCAAAATTAAGTTTGGATCCGGACAATTTTCAATATAAAACGGTAAATCTATTTCTGAAGAAACACCTGGATAATCACCTAAATAATCCTGAATATCTTTTATAATTTGAAAATGTAAATGAGGTGCATAATCACCATTTATATCACTACATCCTACATTACCAATTACTTGACCCTGAGTTATTTGAGTATTTTTAATTAAACTTTTAATTGATAAGCTTGAAAGGTGGCCATATAGGGAATAAAATACAACATCTTTAATACAGTGCTTAAGAACTATCGTAGGGCCATAATCACCAAAATTTGTATTATCTGAAAAACTATGTATCAAACCATCGAAAACTGCTAAAACAGGAGTATCTGTCTCACACCATAAATCGATGCCTAAATGAATATTCCTTCCAATTAAAGAACCAGCTTTATTAAAATATTTACTCCTTTTATAAAGAGATCGACGTTCTAAATACCCACCAAAAGCTATTGATTTATGGCGACTCTTTAGGAAGTTCTGCAGATATTTGGACCAAGACGCAGAACATTCAATATCAAATTCATCTAACTCTTTATTATTATCTGTCAAGTCAATAGGAATGTATGAGCTAAAATCTACACTTGGTGCAATAATCTTAATAGGCAATCTTGACAACTTCTCTAAAAAAATTCTAAAATCCATTTTACATAAATTTAAATTTAAGACACTAACAATATTAATTAAAAAATATATTAAATTAGTTTCAACTTTTAAAATGTGAATAATAAAACAACAAGTAAGGAAGCAATACGCGAAATTAAAGGGATTTCTAAACAGAAATCAACCAATAAAGATGCTATTTCTAAATTAAAAAGAAAACGTCAAAAACAACCTTCAGTTGAAGAATTACTAGCAGGAATACTTGAAAGTAATACAACAGCATTAAGTCGTGGAATTACTTTGATTGAAAGCCAAAAAATTTCTCATCAAATAAAAGCAAAAAACTTAATTGAAAATTGCTTAAAGCACAGAAAACCCTCTATCAGAGTTGGAATTACAGGTGTACCGGGAGTTGGTAAAAGTACATATATCGAAGCTCTTGGCACCTACTTAACTAAACAAGATTGTAAAGTAGCTGTATTAGCAGTTGACCCTACTAGCAAACTAAGTCGGGGCAGTATTTTAGGGGATAAAACTAGAATGGACACTTTGGTAAGAAACAAAAATGCTTTTATTAGGCCTTCAGCAGCAGGAAAATCTCTGGGTGGTGTTGCAAGATACACACGTGAAGCTATTACACTTTGTGAAGCCGCAGGCTATGATGTTATTTTGATTGAAACTGTAGGTGTTGGACAAAGCGAAACAGTCGTTAACAGTATGGTTGACTTTTTCCTACTACTTAAGCTAGCAGGCGCCGGCGATGAACTTCAGGGCATTAAACGTGGAATTATAGAAATAGCAGATGCTATTATTATTAATAAAGCTGATGGGGATAATATAAATGCAGCCAAATTAGCAATGCTTGAATTTAAGCGAGCCCTACACCTTTACCCTGCAAAAGCAAATGACTGGGTTCCAAAAGTTATAATGTGTAGCGCAATAGAATCTAAAGGAATCGATAAAAGCTGGGAATTAATTAAAGACTTTGTAAAACATTCAAAATCTAAAGGTTATTTCATAAAAAAAAGACAAAAACAAGATATATTCTGGCTAGTTCAGTTTGTTGAGAATGAAATTAAAGACCAGTTTTTTAATAATAAGCTAATTAGTAAAGAATTAGATTCTCAAATTAAATTAATCAATAATAACAAGCGCTCTCCTTTTACTGCTGCTGAATATTTACTAAACTTGTACAAAACTGGCACTTAGCTCTTTGTAAACTTTAAAATAAAGGAATCCGGAGAACACACCAAAGCTAAGGCCGCATAAAACATCTAGAGGATAGTGTAATCCTAAGTAAATACGGCTGTACCCCACTATAATACTCCATATAATTAATATTGATATCAGTTTGTTGTATAAAGGACGAAGCATCAAACCAACGAAAATGGCAGTAGCCATTGAATTAGAAGAATGGCCGGAGAAAAATCCGTAAGTAGCTCTACACTTACCTTGTCTAATTAATTCAAAGACCCCCTCTTGTGAGCACGGACGAAGACGTTCAAATGTGAGCTTAAATAGATTTGTAACTTGGTCTGTGAATAAAATCATTAACCCAATAGTAATAAATAAAATAGCTATGCCTTTTTTATTTAAGGGTCTACACATTAGGTAAAGTAAAACTATATACATTGGAACAAACGTAAGCTTATCTGTAACTAACAACCAAAGACTATCCCATGATGGGGAACCCAAATTATTTAAAAATACAAGAAAAGACTTATCAAGTTCTATAAGTTGATCTAGCATAATTAATTGTCGTAAGTAGAAACTTCTTTGTCATAAAACTCGGTAGCTTCTCTAATCGCTGTTTCTGTTTCTGAGAGAAGATATTCCTCATCTTGAGTATCAAAATCCTCTAACCACTCAACATTATCAGTCTCTAGATTAATAATAAATCGAGGGAAATCTGTGTGAATCACAAAGATAGCGTTAGGAAAGTCTGTATTGTCTCCAAGAATAAATTTTGGTAAATCCATAGTTAAATCGTTTAGTGAGCTTGAATCAATCGATTAGTTAAATAAATAAATCTAAGATATAAAAAAATAGAAGCTGAAACTAATCCCACCAAAAGACCAATCCAAATACCTAAACTACCATAAACGGTTTCTTTACCAAGAAAATAACTTATCGGAAACCCAATTATCCAATAAGCTGTAAATGTAAGCATTGTTGGTATTTTAACGTCCTGTAAACCCCTTAAAGCCCCTAAGAAAACAATTTGAGCACTGTCGCTAATTTGGAATAAAGCTGCTACTATTAGTAGTTTTGAAGCAATTGCTACTACTTCTTGATTATCTAAATAATTGTTTACGTCTTTTAAATCAAGATAAAAAGCTGGTAAAACGTCATTAAGAAGCAAGAAAAGAAACGCGAAAATAGATGCAAAAATAATTCCCATCAAAAATATAGACTTCGCAATTCGTTGTAACTCTTCATAGCTCTTTAACCCCTTTTGATTACCAACACGAATCGTAGCTGTAACACTTAATCCCATCGCTATCATGAAAGTCATTGAAGATAAATTGAGTGCGATTTGATTTGCTGCTTGTGCATTTTTCCCTAACACCCCACTCAACCACACGGCGGATGTGAAAATTGCTACCTCAAAAAACATCTGCATAGCACTGGGCAACCCTATATTAGTTAATTTCTTTAGCATTTTACTCTCCAAAGAAAATAGCTTTATTTTTGTAATAAATGGGCTTGTTTTTTCATCATTTTTAAGAAGAATCCATATGATTAAAATCATAGTAACTCGTGAAATCAAAGTACCTATACCGGCGCCAACTAAACCCATTTTTGGGAAACCAAATTTTCCAAATATTAAAACATAATTAAACCCTATATTTACAAGATTAGCAATAATCGTCGCATACATCGCATGTTTAGTTAATGAAAGGCCATCACTAAATTGCTTAAATCCTTGAAATATAACAAGAGGAATTAAGGAAATTGCTATGATATTTAAATATGGAATTGCTAAAAGTACTACTTCATCGGGTTGATTCATGAAAAACATAAGTGGCTTGACCAATAAAATCATTCCAAAAAGCAATAGACTCAAAAGCGAACACAAAAACAAACCGTGTTTAAATGCAGATTTTCCCATAAAAAAATTATTTTCAGAATCCGCTTCCGCAACTAATGGAGTGATAGCTGTAGAAAACCCTATACCCAATGACATCGCTACAAAGAAAAAGCTGTTACCAAGAGATACCGCCGCTAAATCTGCAGATCCTAACTGACCTACCATAATATTATCTGCAAAACCAACGAAAGTATGACCCAACAAGGACATAATAACTGGAGCAGATAATTTCCAATTGTAACGAAATTCTTTTGTAAAATGTTCTAGCATTTTTAAATACAATGTTAAAAAAAGCAGCTATAAGCTGCTTTTTTTATTCTTCTTATTCAGAATCAGGTGTTCTAGTTTTAAAATCAAGAATCTTGTGTTCATTCAATAAATTATACCAACTTAGAACCTTTTTGATATCACTAGCATACACACGATCTTCATCATAATCAGATAAGACAGAAAAGAAATAGGCTTCTAAGTCGTCTTTGGAAGATTTTGGACTGGTACTTGTTAGATTTCCATTTTCCTTGTCAAATATCTTTGAAAAAACAGTCTTGAGGGGTATTTCATCACCAAGTGTATAAATGGCAATTTCACTTAAAACACTTACATTACTACTAATGTTTATAGAAATTCGTTTTTTGTCTAACAAAGACTCAGCGATAAAACCCCCACGTGATTGAGTGATTAATTTGTACAGACCTGGTTTTTTTGAGATAGCTAAAATTTTATCTAATTCCATTTATTAAATTATGTTGTTTGTTTAAGTTCTTTTTTTAGAAATATTAGGAAAGCGCATTCGATAATCAACACTTGTCTTTCCTTTAGAAATATTAGTCAATTTACCTTTTAAAAGACGCTTTTTTAAGGATGACACTTTATCAGTAAATAGAACTCCTTCAATATGATCATACTCGTGCTGTATTACTCTAGCAATTAACCCATCAAATGTCTCAATATATTTTTTAAAGTTTTCGTCCTGATATTCAATTCTAATTACTGATTTTCTTATAACCTCCTCACGAACATTTGGTATACTTAAGCAACCTTCATTAAAAGACCAGTCCTCTCCATATTCTTCAACAATTTTGGCATTAATAAACGTTCTCTTAAAATACTTAAGCTTTCTTTTATCTTCAATAGAATACGACTCATCTTCTGCAAAAGGAGATGTATCGACAAGAAACAATCGAATTGAAAGACCAACTTGTGGAGCTGCGAGTCCAACTCCATGAGCACCATACATAGATTCATACATATTGGCAATAATTTCCTTCAATTTAGGAGTTTCTTTGTTAATCTCAGAAGCTCTTTTTTTAAGAATGGGATCTCCGTAAGCTACAATTGGTAAAATCATATTTTTATAATAATGGCCAAAAATACAATTCTTTGGTTTTATAAAATAATAAGTCTAGAATTATTTATTGATAAGATAGGACTGAAGAATGAGAGTAGCACTAATCTCGTCAACGAGAGACTTGTTTTTACGCTGATTCTTGTTAAGACCACTAGTTATCATGGACCGGAAAGCTATTTTAGAAGTAAAGCGCTCATCGACTCTTTCCACTGGCATATCAGGAAATTGATTATTTAAAATTTTAATAAATTTCAAGATTAATGGTTCACTTTTTGAAAGCTTATTATTCATTTGCTTTGGTAATCCAACCACTATGAGATCAACTGTTTCTAAAGAAACATATGATTTTAAAAACTCAAGCAAACTTTTAGTACTTACAGTAGTTAAGCCTGAGGCTATAATTTGCATCTCATCTGTTACAGCTATTCCTGTCCGTTTACTTCCGTAGTCAATTGCCAAAATTCTTCCCATCATTAACAAAAATAAGAATTTTAAACGGATATGACTATCTCCAAAAGCATTCTAAACTAGATATTGAAAACATAAAATTATTTCATATTTTTAGGGCTATATTTGTAAAAAATACATGATGACTAATTTACAAACACTTATTGAATCTGCTTGGCTAGACAGAACACTTTTACTGGAAAATAAAACTAAAGAAGCTATTGTATTAACCATTGATTTACTAGATAAGGGTGAGCTTCGCGTAGCAGAGCCAACAAAAGAGGGTTGGCGAGTAAACAAATGGATTAAAAAAGCAGTAGTGATGTACTTTCCAATCCAAAAAATGGAAACCATTCAAGTTGGTCCTTTTGAATTTCATGATAAAATACCTTTAAAAACAGGATATGCAGAAAAAGGCATAAGAACCGTTCCACATGCGGTTGCAAGACATGGAGCTTACATTTCTAAAGGAACCATTTTAATGCCTAGCTATGTAAATATTGGAGCCTATGTAGATCAAGGTACAATGGTTGACACTTGGGCTACAGTAGGAAGTTGTGCTCAAATAGGAAAAAACGTTCACCTTTCCGGAGGAGTTGGAATCGGAGGGGTTTTAGAACCCCTACAAGCATCACCGGTTATTATTGAGGACAATGCTTTTATTGGTTCTCGCTGTGTAGTAGTAGAAGGAGTACTTATCGAATCCGAAGCAGTTTTAGGAGCTGGAGTTGTATTAACAATGAGTACCAAAATAATTGACGTTACTGGAGATAAACCAAAGGAGCATAAAGGATTTATTCCATCACGTTCCGTTGTTATTCCTGGTAGTTATTCAAAAAAGTTCCCTTCTGGAGCATATAATGTCCCTTGTGCATTAATAATAGGAAAACGAAAAGAAAGTACTAACAAAAAAACTTCATTAAATGATGCATTAAGAACACATAATGTAGCAGTATGATACTCTTTAAAAATATAAATTATATTTATAAAATTTCTTTGACACATGGTCATTAAACTACGAAAAGTAAGCTTACGACTTTTAAAGAAAATGCGGTATTTACCTCCAAAAATATATGCTTATTTTCTTTACGAACACTACACGGGAAAAAGATTGAATTTGGTAAAACCTGTTGAGTTTAATGAAAAAATTCAATGGTATAAAGTTTTTTATCATCCAAAAATATTAAACCAACTAGTTGATAAGTTTGCTGTTAGATCTTATGTTGAAGAAAAAATTGGAATAAAATATCTTAATGTAATACATGGAGTGTATGATAAACCTAGTGAGGTCTGTTTTGAATCCCTACCCAACCAATTCGTAATTAAAGCCACACACACCAGCAGTCATAATTTGATTGTTACTGACAAAAACAAGTTGGATACTAAAAAAGCAATCAAACTATTCAAAAAATGGCTAAGAAAAAACCAATATTACAGAACAGGTCAGGAATGGGCTTATAAAGACGTAAAACCTAGATTAATTGCTGAGAAATACTTAAAAGAAGATAAAAGAAATTCGCTAATTGACTATAAGTTTTACTGTTTCGATGGAGTCGCTAAGTTCTTAGAGATTCACTTAGATAGAGCTGATAATCACAAAAGAGGATTTTTTGACCTTAACTTTAAGCCCTTACCATTTAGATATGTTCCTAAGGAAAAAAGTTTGCTAATAAAAAAAGAAGATCCTATAGAAAAACCTTCAAATTTCGAAGAAATGATTAAGTTATCAGAAATATTGGCTGATAAATTACCTTTTGTACGTGTTGACTTTTACTCAATCAAAGGGAAATCTGTTTTTGGAGAAATGACCTTTTATCCCTCAGATGGAAGAAAAGATTTTATTCCTAGTGAATACAACAAAATAATTGGAGATTACTTTAAACTTCCTAAGCTAAATAAAGGACAGAAGTTAATAACAGAAGTCTAAATTATGACTAAATATAAAACAAACATTCACAACATCGATGCCGTAATACTGTGGGTAAACGGAAATGACGATAAACACAAAATAAAAATCTCAAATTATGTTGACAATAAAAGTGAAATTTCATTAACAAAATTTAGAACAAGGTTTGATCAAGTAAATGAAATAAAATTCACCATTGATTCCATATTAAAATTCGCCCCATATATTGAAAATATACATATTATTACTGATGAACAAACTCCTGAATTTCTAGAAAAAATCGATAATAATGACTACTATAAAAAAGTTTCGATCGTTGATCACAAAGTAGTTTTTAAAGATTTTGAACAATTCTTACCTACATTTAACTGTAGGCCCATTGAAACCTGTATGCACAGAATCCCTGGACTAGCTGAACATTTTATCTATTTTAATGATGACTTTTTTTTAATCAAGCACACTAAACCTACTGATTTTTTTAGAAATGGGCTTCCTGTACTAAGAGGAAAATGGCTAAAATTTGATAAAGATATATTTTATAAAAAATTTAAAAAAATAAGAGTAGGGCATAAAAAAGCACAACAAAAAGCAGCACAACTTGTTGGGTTAAAAAAATACTACAACTTTAAACATACTCCACATCCTCTTAGAAAATCAACATTTAAAACCTATTTCAATAATAACCCAAATATTTTTATTGAAAACATTAAATATAGGTTTCGTAACAAAAATCAATTCACTCCGCAGGGACTAGCTAACCACATTGAAATAAAAAATAAATCATGTGTATTAATTTCGGATCTTGAGCTTCTTTACATGAGATCTTATACTAAGCCACTTTTTTGGATAAAGTTTATTTTTTTATTGAATGGAAATAAAAAGCGTTTTTTAGGACTCCAAAGCTTAGATCAATGTCCTTCAAAAACTCTAAAATTTTTATCTAAATGGATTGAAAATCGATTGAAATAAAAAAAGTTTAAACTAGATTATTTTTTCCAAAAAAATAACATCTTTTTTATGCGTTTTTTTCTTTGATATTTATATTGAAATTCGCAGGTATGTTTCCACATTATTTTAAAAATATAATCGCTTGACTTGCCTATACATTTTGAATACTCATCGCTCATCAATTTAACAATATATTTATTGGTTGTTAATTTTGCAAAATTAGCAATTCTAACTTCAATACAAAGATCCATAAACTTCATTCTATTTAAATCAACAAGGTAAAAATCATAGCCACCATCGATCTTTACAATTAATGTATTTCCAGGCGAATGATCTAAAAAATTAACTCCTTTTTGGTGCAGATTATAAGTAAATCTAGTAAAAGCTCGAATAATAATCTCATGATCTGGATAATTCAGATCTTTTGTAAGTTCTCGGAAAGTTAAGTCACAGTTCAAGTGACTACTAACATAATAACTTTTTCCAAAAAACCCAAAATTAGAAAACTCATAAAATGCAATAGGAGTTGGAGATTTAATGTCTAATGATGATAAACGATTTGCATACTCAAAAGAACGCCGGGCTTTACCTTTTCTTATGAAACCATAAATTAGACGGTTAATAATCATCGGAGTTTTAAAAGCTTTTATGTTAACCTTAGTTCCGTTTAAATCAAATAATTTAATTGTATTTCTTGAAGCTTCCCCAAATTGTTTTCCAGAAAGATTAAATTCAGAAACGAAATTATCTAATTCAGTCTTATTTTTTTGAAACAAGGGAGCTATAATTTTCTTCATAATGACAATTAAATCAATTTGAGACTTGGGTGTTAACTATTCCTGATTTTGTCCAAACTTTAAACTCATTTTTGGTAGTAGCTCTGATAGCTAAATTCCTATTAATAGAATCTATATTTTTATATCCTCTGGGGTGATCTAAATGTACACAAATTGAACTGTAACGTATTTGCTTACTTTTTATTCCATAATTAAAAAGCCGTTCACCGAGCTCACGATCTTGACCGCCGTACTGCATGCGTTCATCAAAACCATTAATCGCAATAATATCTTTTTTCCATCCAGATGCATTGTGACCATTCCAACTTGCATTGGTAGGAGTTACATTATTTAAAAACCATGACTTAAATCTAGATGATGAGAGCTTATTATTTTTAAATGAGGATTTTAATCCATTAGATTTTAACCACTTTAAATCAAAACACTTTCCACTATAAATATCATCAATATTTGTTAATTTTGAAATGCTCATAGGCAACATAAAATAGCCGCCAGACAAAAAGTAACCGTATTCTTTGTGGTCATTGTGAACCTGAACAAAATCGGATCTAGGGATACAGTCTCCGTCAGACATGATTATGTAAGGAGTATTAGATGCCAAAATTGCTTTATTTAATATTTTTGACTTCTGAAAACCATTGTCTTCATGCCAAACATGAATAATTGGATAAAAGACTTCATTTTTGAGCTTTTTAATCAGATTAAAAGTAGCTTGAGTGGAACCATCGTCAGCTATAATAATTTCAAACAATTTATAGGTTTGATTATTATATCCATGAAGTACTTTTTCAAGCCATTCAACAGAATTGTAGGTGCTTATAATTATAGAAGTATCAATAGGTGTCATTCACGCAAATATAAAGTTTTTTTGTAAGTTTACACTTTAATATTAACGGCAAAGATTCAGTGTGAATTCAACAAAATTAATATCATATTCTGAAAAAAAGCTATATTAAATATTAAAATTAAAGTTATCACAAATTATGGCTAAACTAACTGTAATAATTCCCACTGGCAATGAATTACATAATATTGAAGGAGTCATCAAATGTGTTAATTTTGCTGATGAAATAATTGTAGTTGATAGCTTTAGTAATGATGGAACTTATGAAATAGCTAAAAAGTTAGCAACTAAAGTTATAAGGCGAGAATATGAGTATTCTGCATCACAAAAAAATTGGGCTATTCCTCAGGCTAGCTATGAGTGGATCTTATTGGTAGATGCCGATGAACGTGTAACTTCAGAACTAGAAAATGAAATTAAATTACTAATGCAAAATCCGCCAAATGATATAGCGGCATATTCGATTGGAAGAAATAATCATTTTATGGGTGAGAAAGTAAATTTCAGTGGCTGGAAAAATGACAGTGTAATTAGACTATTTAAAAGAGACCTTTGTGTTTATGAAGACAAACTAGTTCACGCAAAAATTCTTGTTAATGGAAAAATAGGGAAACTTAAAAATAAATTTTATCATAACACATATGTTACTTTTGATAAGTATATTGAAAAAATGAACTGTTATGCAACTTGGCAATCGGTAGATTATGATAAAAGAACAGGAAAATTAACTCCTTATCATTTTATAATTAAACCATTTTGGGGATTTTTTAAGCACTATATTTTACAAAGTGGATTTAGAGATGGTGTAGTCGGTTTGGCTATTGGATATATACAAGGATATGTAATATTAATCAGGTATATAAAACTTTGGTTACTGAGAAAAAACAGACTTTAATTTTTATTTAATAATAAAATTGAAAGTAAAATCCCACATATGAATTCATTTGAAATAAACAATACTATTAAATCGCTCAAACAAGGTGGGATTATTCTTTACCCAACAGATACCGTTTGGGGTTTGGGGTGTGATGCAACTAATTACTCAGCAGTTGAAAAACTATTTAAATTTAAAAAACGTAAGGATAGAAAAACAATGATTTGTTTAGTCAGTGATCTAAAAATGTTAAATTATCACCTGGAAGAAATTCCAGAAGCTGCTTACAGTATTTTAGAACATGCCGTCGACCCAACAACTATAGTATATGACAAACCCTTAAGAGTCTCCAAAAACCTTATTGCTGCAGATAATACATTAGCTATTCGAATGATTAAAAAAGGTTTCTGTGTTGATTTACTAAAAAAATTTAAGAAACCTATTGTTTCTACATCTGCTAATATTGCAGGAAAATTGACTCCAAAAACCTTTCAAGAAATCGATGAGTATATTTTAAAAGGTGTAGACTATGTCGTAAATTTGGAACGTACAAAAAAAGCTTCTAAACCATCTTCGATTATTAAATTAGGCAACAACGGAGAAGTAAAAGTTATTAGAAAATAATTTTTAATTGTAAGCATACTAAATAACTATGAATTACAAACATGCGCTTTCATCTCCAATTTTTGAGATCATTTCTAAATCAACAGAAGAACTCGGATTTGACTCTTATGTCATTGGAGGTTTTGTACGTGACTTTATTTTAGATCATTGCTCAAAAAAAGATATTGATATTGTAGCTACAGGTAGTGGAATTGAACTAGCCAAACATGTTTCAAAAAAATTACCTAGCAATCCTAAGGTTCAAATTTTCAAAACCTATGGAACAGCAATGATTAAACATGAAGGTATTGATATTGAATTTGTGGGAGCCAGAAAAGAATCTTATGAGAAAGATAGTCGAAACCCAATTGTAGAAAATGGCTCCTTAGAAGATGATCAAAATAGAAGAGACTTTACGATCAATGCTATGGCTATTAGCTTAAATACGGCTAGCTACGGAGAGCTCTTAGATCCATTTAAAGGCATAAGTGATATCAAATCAAAAAGTATTAAAAATCCCTTAGAACCCGCTATTACATTTAGTGATGATCCATTAAGAATGCTAAGGGCTATTCGATTTGCAACCCAATTAAATTTCAAAATAGATCCCGATTGTCTAAAAGCAATAAAAGAACAATCACAACGAATTGAAATTATTACAAATGAGCGAATTAACGTAGAACTTCAAAAAATATTGGAATGTAAAAAGCCTTCCATTGGTTTTTTACTACTTGAAAAAACAGAACTACTCGACTACATAATGCCTGAACTAACAGCCTTGAAAGGAGTTGATGAAATTCAAGGACAAAAGCACAAAGACAACTTTTACCACACTCTAGAAGTTGTAGATAATATATCTAATTACACTGATAATATTTGGCTTCGATGGGCAGCTCTTCTGCATGATATCGGGAAGGCACCTACTAAACGATTTAGTAAAAAAGTAGGCTGGACCTTTCACGGTCACGAATTAAAAGGATCTAAGATGGTCTATCACTTGTTCAAACGTCTTAAGATGCCATTAAATGACAAAATGAAATACGTACAAAAACTTGTCTTTATGAGTTCAAGACCTATAGTTTTGGCTCAAGAAAATATATCCGACTCTGCAATAAGACGACTAGTTTTTGATGCTGGGGAATTTGTTGAGGATTTAATGACACTCTGTGAAGCTGATATAACTACCAAAAATCTATTTAAATTCAAAAAATACCATAACAACTTCAAGCTTGTCAGGGAAAAAATTGTGGAAGTTGAAGAACGTGACCGTTTACGAGATTTTCAGCCTCCAATCTCTGGAGAAACAATCATGAAAACTTTTGACCTAGGTCCTTCAAAAGAAATAGGTATTATCAAAGAATATATAAAAGAATCTATCTTGGAGGGCATTATCCCTAACAACCCCGAAAAAGCTTTTGATTTGATGTTAAAAAAAGGAACTGAACTAGGATTAATTATTTCAAATGAAGAATAAATTCAGAAAACTTTCAAAAATTTCTTTGACGCTCATTTACCTTTTAATTGTGGCCGGGGCTATTGTACGTATGACTGGATCAGGGATGGGCTGTCCTGATTGGCCTAAATGTTTTGGATACTACATCCCTCCTACTGAAAGCAAACAATTATTGTTTAAAGCTAACAACTACTATGAAAAAGGAATGATGATTCTATTAGAACATCAAGAATTTTTAGTGGCAAAAAAAGATTTTACTTCCACAGATTCATTTGACGCCAATGATTGGAAGGTCTACAGTAAACATAACTATGTTACTTATGACCCTATTCATACTTGGGTTGAATACGTCAATCGATTGATTGGCGTTTTATCAGGAATCCCAATTTTGATATTCTCTATTTTATCCTTTTGGTTTTGGAAAAAAAATAAATGGATTCCTATAGTTTCGATTTTAACCCTTTTTGGAATGGGTTGTCAAGCATGGCTAGGGAAAACTGTTGTTGACTCTAACTTAACCCCTTATAAGATCACTATTCATATGGTAGTGGCCCTGCTTATAGTTGCGTTTATTTTGTATTTAATATTTGCTTCTAAATCCAGTTATAGACAGCAGATATATCATCATAAGTTTTATAAAGTCCTTATTTTAGCTCTTAGCTTATCACTAATACAAATAGTTTTAGGGACCCAAGTAAGAGAGTTTGTTGATGAGCAAACAAAGCTAATTGGGTATCAGAAGGCAATGTGGTTAGATTCACCTACACTAAATTTTTATTTCCACCGTTCGACTTCAATATTAGTTCTGTTTTTAAATGGGTATCTATGGTATATAAATCAATCCAATAAACTAGGTTTTTTTAAAATGAAACTAGTGATTTATTGTATTCTTTTAGAAGTTTTAACTGGAATAATGATGTACTACTTTGATTTTCCATTTTTAAGTCAACCCTTACATTTAGTGATTGCTTCAATATTATTTGGAATTCAGTGGTATATTCTACTAGAATGTCTTCACAAAAAAAGACAAAACCAACCCGCATAACAAAAATGGAACTTATATTTGTCAAATATTATTAGACTATGATTTATAGATTTAGAGTTGTCTTAGACAACGATACAAAAGAAGATATTTTTAGGGATATTGAAATTAGAAAAACAGACTCTTTAGAAGACTTACATAATGTAATCACACAATCCTTTGGTTTTGATGGTAGCGAAATGGCTTCATTTTATATGAGCGATGATAATTGGAACCAAGGAGAAGAAATTTCTTTATTTGATATGAGTGAAGGAGATAGCGACATTCAGTTAATGAATGAAAAAAGTTTAGACTCCGCAGTATCAGAATCTAGCACTAAACTAATCTATGTATATGATTTCTTAAACATGTGGACCTTTTTGGTAGAGCTAGCCGAGGTAGTGGAAGAAGCTCAAGGAACAGACTACCCAAACCTTATGTTTGTTCACGGTCAAGTTCCTAATGAAGCCCCAGAAAAAACTTTCAAAGCTGAAAAAAATGAAAATTTTTTCGATAAGAATAGTGATGATTTTAATATCGAAGATTATGATCAACTAGACTATAACGACAACTGGGGTTAAAAAATAATTTCAGTATTTTCTGTCTCATAATTTCGTTTTACAAAATCTAAAGCATTTTTCAAGATCTCACCCATGTTTTTACTTTTTAGAAACTTAGGATCTCTAGTATATTCAAATATTGTAGTTTTTAACAATAATTCATTTTCTGGAACTGAAATAGTATCTCCTGACATACTTTCAATCAATTTACTAATCCTATTTTCATAACTCAAAAGGCGTTTAGCTATTATGGAGCGTTCTTCCAGTTTGTATTGATTAATCGACATCTTTTCAAATTTTTCAGAAACTAAATCAACCATTGTGAAATTTTCTTTAAAAAATTGAGGGCGATAAACATTAAATTTCCCTTCATAAGACTGCTGATCAAAATCAATAGCTCGTATTGAATACACTACATGATCAAAATCATGCGTAGGTACTATCACATAGTTGTAAGAACGCATATCACCCAACAAACGAATCATACAACGTTCATTAAATTTAACAAACTCCTTAGCAATTTGTGATCTTTCAGATGAAGAACAACTTGGTAACATATTTTCAATAAACTCATCGCCTGGAATTCCAATAATATGCTCTTCAATCAGAGTGTCATTATAAACTAAGAAATTTAAATTATGTGGAGATAACATATGCTCTAACTCAAGACCATATATTCTTGAGGCATCTGCTTTTTTTACATAAAAATATGCGAAGTTGTCATTTAGAATATTTCTAATTTTTATACGAAAAGGTTTAGAGTTTCCAAACGTACAATAGTCAATAGCATCCACGCTTAAATATGGAATGATTTTTTGGTTCCCGTCCGAGTGCAGTTTTGTATAAATTCTTTTTAGGTTCAAGTCTATCTCCATTTGTTCAGACTCGCTGTAATAAGCTCGAATCCAAAGTGTATTTTTATCATTTTTGTCAAAAACCTCAACAGAACCCTGAAAACGAAGTAAATCATCGTAAAATATAGGTAAACGTATACTACGATTATATTTTTTTAGGTAAACTTTAAGTAACTCGCTAACAGGATAAGATGGCTTTTTAAAGGAAATTTTTAAGTCGTTTTTCATAATTTAGATTATTTTCAAAATTAGGATTTATTTTTAACTTGTAACAATTACCAATATTTATAGTCTAATAAGTATTGTAACTAATAAAAAAATAATAATTGAATTCAATTTTAAATATATCAAACTTAACTAAAAAATTCGGCCATCTCACTGCAGTTAAAAATCTAAGTTTTGATATCGAAAAAGGAAACGTATATGGGATTTTAGGTCCAAACGGAAGTGGTAAATCAACAACCTTAGGGATTGTTCTAAATGTAGTTAATAAAACTTCTGGAGAATTTCATTGGTATGATGGCAGTTTGACTACACATCAGGCATTAAAAAAAGTAGGAGCCATTATTGAGCGGCCAAATTTTTATCCATACATGACTGCTTATCAAAACCTAAAGTTAGTTTGTAGAATTAAAGAAATTAGTCATGATTCAATTAATAAGACTTTAGAAATTGTTGGACTTTTAAATCGAAAAGATCACGTTTTTAATAGTTTCTCGCTTGGGATGAAACAGCGACTGGCTATTGCCTCCGCTCTTTTAAATGACCCAGAGATTTTAATTCTAGATGAACCTACGAATGGCTTAGACCCACAAGGAATACATCAAATTAGAGAAATAATTAAGAAAATTGCTGAAGCTGGAACTACTATACTACTTGCCTCTCACTTATTGGACGAAGTTGAAAAAGTGTGTAGCCATGTAGTTGTACTAAATAAAGGTGTTAATATATTTTCAGGAAGGGTAGATGAATTAATCTCTAGCAATGGTTTTTTTGAGCTTAAAACATCACAACAAGACGAGTTGATTGATTTAATTGATTCACATACTAATTTTGTACGTACGAAAATTGAAGGAGAATTAATTACAGCATTTTTAAAACTTCCAATGGAGGCTGAAGAATTCAATAAATTACTTTTTAAAAATGGAATTATTCTTAGCCATTTAGTTAAACGAAAGGAAAGTCTAGAGGAACAATTTTTACAACTAACTGAAAACGAATGAAACGACTAATTAAAATAGAACTTCAAAAACTTCTACTAAATCGAACAAGTAAAATTTTAATATTTATATCGTTTATATTACCGTTGTGTGTAATTTTATTGTCAGCTATAAAAATCAATTTCTTTGGCTTTTTCACCCTGGAATTAGGAGAGCTGGGAATTTTCAATTTCCCAATAATATGGCAGATCACTACCTACTTTTCAGCTTTGTTTAAATTCTTTTTCGCAATAGTTGTTGTATCAATGATTGGTAATGAATATAGTAACAAAACATTAAAACAAAACTTAATAGATGGACTAAATAAAAAAGAGTTTATACTCTCCAAATTCTATGTTATCATCTTTTTCTCGTTAGTCTCAACAGTAATTATTTTCATTCTGTCTTTAATATTAGGGCTTATTTATTCAAGTTATGACGAATTCAATATTATAATTCGGGAAATGGAGTTTCTAATTGCTTATTTCTTGAAACTAGTAGGTTTCTTTTCTTTTTGTTTGTTTTTGGGAGTACTAGCTAAGCGATCTGCATTTGCATTGGCTTTTCTATTTATTGATTTAATTTTAGAATGGATTGTTTTAGGAGTTATTACATGGAAAGGTAATTACGAATTAGCACAAAAGGTACAAAACCTTTTTCCTTTAACGTCGATGTCTAACTTGATTAAACAACCATTTCAGCGAATTGCAATGACTAAATTTCCAGGAAATTCGGATATAATCTATGACTATTCTGTTCATTTCGAAACTATTTTAATAGTAATAATATGGACTATAATATTTATATATTCATCCTTCAGGATATTAAAAAAAAGAGATTTGTAACTTCATTTTTAAACACATTTTAAATTTTAAAAATCTATTCACAGCTTTGTTCTAAAGCTGACTTTGCCGTAGCTTTGTGTTTATGCAATTTAAATTAATTTCAAGTTTTAGTCCCACAGGAGATCAACCAGCTGCCATTAAACAATTAGTGGATGGGATTGAATCCAACGAAAAATACCAAACACTGTTAGGAGTGACTGGATCTGGTAAAACTTTCACAGTTGCTAATCTTATTAAAAAAGTACAGCGTCCTACTTTAGTGCTAGCACATAACAAAACCCTAGCAGCACAACTCTACTCAGAATTTAAACAATTTTTTCCTGAAAACGCAGTCGAGTATTTTGTATCCTATTACGATTATTACCAGCCTGAAGCATACATGCCTGTTTCTGGGACATATATTGAAAAAGATTTATCAATAAATGAAGAAATTGAAAAGCTGCGCTTAAGCACTACTTCTTCTCTTTTATCTGGTCGTAGGGATGTGATTGTAATTGCCTCCGTTTCTTGTTTATATGGAATTGGTAACCCTGTTGAGTTTCAAAAAAATGTAATTACCCTAAAAGTAGATGAAGTTATTTCCAGAACCACTTTGCTACACAAGCTAGTACAAAGTTTATATTCCAGAACAGAAGGAGAATTTAACCACGGTAATTTCAGAATCAAAGGCGATACTGTTGATGTTTTTCCAAGCTATGCAGATTATGGATTTAGAATTCATTTCTTTGGTGATGAAATTGAGGCTATAGAATCATTTGATGTCAATACAAATAAATTGATTGAAGATTATAAGACCATTAATATATATCCTGCAAATATGTTTGTTACTTCACCAGACATTTTACAAAATGCAATCAAAGATATTCAAGATGATTTAATAAAACAGCACGATTATTTTAAAGATATCGGTAAACACTTAGAAGCAAAACGTCTTAAAGAAAGAACTGAGTTTGACTTAGAAATGATTAGAGAATTAGGCTACTGTTCAGGAATAGAAAATTACTCTCGTTATTTAGATGGCCGACTTCCGGGAACTCGCCCCTTTTGCTTGTTAGATTACTTTCCTAGTGACTCTCTTATGGTTATTGACGAGAGCCACGTTACTATTTCTCAGGTACATGCCATGTATGGTGGTGACCGAAGCCGTAAAGAAAATTTAGTTGAATATGGGTTTAGATTACCAGCAGCCATGGATAATAGGCCTTTAAAATTTGAGGAATTTGAAGGCCTACAAAACCAGGTATTATATGTGAGTGCTACACCTGCGGATTATGAGCTTGAAAAATCAGATGGAATATTTGTTGAACAGATTATTAGACCAACAGGCTTATTAGACCCAATTATTGAAGTTAGACCAAGTGTAAACCAGATAGATGATCTTATTGAAGAAATTCAACAACGTGTCGAAAAGGATGAGCGAACGTTAGTGACCACTCTTACAAAAAGAATGGCTGAAGAACTAACAAAATATTTAGGACGTATTCAAATCCGTTGTCGTTATATACATAGTGACGTAGATACATTAGAACGTGTAGAAATCATGCAAGATTTGAGAAAAGGTATATTTGATGTTCTTGTTGGGGTTAATTTGTTAAGAGAGGGCTTAGATCTTCCCGAGGTTTCTTTAGTTGTAATTCTAGATGCTGATAAAGAAGGGTTTTTAAGGTCCGCGAGATCGCTAACACAAACTGTAGGTAGAGCAGCTAGACATCTCAATGGTAAGGCTATTATGTATGCCGACAAGATAACTAAGAGTATGAAAAAAACCATAGACGAAACTAATTACCGTAGAAAAAAACAAATCGATTATAACACTAAAAATAATATAAAACCAACTGCTCTTAATAAAAATTTAAACAATGCACTAACAAAAAATTCAGTCAGCAGTTATTATTATGAACAGGAAGCTTTAAAAGCATCCGAGCCAGAAAGTGATTATTTAACATCCAATGAATTAGAACAAAAAATAAGAGATACTCGTAAACTCATGGAGTCAGCTGCAAAAGATTTAGATTTCTTACATGCCGCTAAATTTAGGGATCAAATTAAGATTTATCAAAAAAAGATAGATTCCTTAAAATAAAAATATAGCCTCGATGCTAAATTTTATATTTGTATTAGACTATCCCAATACAGCCTGGACTTTATCAGCAGCCTCTTGAAATTCAACAGCACTTTGAACATCTAATCCAGAACTATCAATTAAATTTTTTGCTATATCTGAATTTGTTCCCTGTAGACGAACGATAATTGGGACATCAATAGTCCCCATATTCTTATAGGCATCTATGACTCCTTGTGCTACACGATCACAACGCACAATTCCGCCAAAAATATTTATTAAAATTGCTTTTACTTCAGGATCTTTTAAAATAATTTTAAAAGCAGCTTCTACCCGAGAAGCATCAGCTGTACCGCCAACATCAAGGAAGTTTGCAGGATCACCTCCAGCTTGTTTTATTAAATCCATTGTAGCCATCGCAAGACCAGCACCATTAACCATACAACCAACATTGCCATCTAGATCAACATAATTAAGACCTAAAGTATCTGCCTCTACTTCAATGGGATTTTCTTCTCGAATGTCTCTTAAATCTAAATAATCTCTATGTCTAAACAATGCATTATCGTCTATAGTTACTTTCGCATCTACAGCAAGAATTTTGTCATCACTAGTTTTCAAAACTGGATTAATTTCAAATAGAGAAGCGTCTGACTTATCATAAGCGGTGTATAAAGACAATACAAATTTAGTCATATCTTTAAAAGCAGCCCCAGATAAACCTAGATTAAAGGCAATGCGGCGTGCTTGAAATGGAAGCATTCCAGTAGCAGGATCAATTTCTTCAGTAAATATTAAATGTGGCGTTTCATCAGCAACCGTTTCAATATCCATTCCACCTTCTGTTGAATACATAATCATATTCCTGCCTGTTGTTCTGTTTAATAAAACAGAAATATAAAATTCGCTTGTTTCTGACTTTCCAGGATAATATACATCTTCAGCTACTAATACCTGGTGAACCTTTTTTCCTTCTGACGAAGTTTGAGGAGTAACTAATTGCATACCAATAATTTGACCTGCTAAAGATTCAACTTCAGCTAAGTTTTTAGCTAATTTTACCCCACCCCCTTTACCGCGACCACCAGCATGTACTTGGGCTTTTATTACATGCCATCCAGTACCAGTTTCTTCAGTAAGTTTCTTAGCAGCTTTAACAGCATCTTTAGGATTGCTGACTACTATACCTTTTTGAATCTTTACTCCAAAAGTGCTTAAAATTTCCTTTCCTTGATACTCGTGTAAATTCATCAGTTAACAGAATTATTTTATATACTCAGTTTGAAAAATATGTAAAAAAAATTAAGTCACAAATGTAATTAACCTATGTCGTTTTACCAATATTTTTTATGATGATTTTCTTGGATTCATTAGTGCTTCAATCCTTTAATGATAGAAAAAGCTTTATCAACTAAATGTTCCTCGACTAATATAGTAAACTCGTTAGTTGTAGAGATAATTTCATATAAAGTAATATTATCCCAAGCCAAGCGCTTGAAAATTTGATAATACAAACCAACAATTTTAGAGTTTCCTTTTGGAAGATTTAATGTAATACTGGACAGACTGTCTTTTAAACCTATTAACTTTTCGTCTTTAAATACTTCTGTTACATTATTTTTTTCAGATGTGGAAATTATAATATTACTTTCGAAAATTCCGCGGGTGAATGCATAAAATATTTGATGATTACTGCTTATCTTATTTAATACTTTTGAATGGCTATTTATTAAAGTATCAGAATTTTGGAATGTAAAATCACTTAAGTTTGAGCGCACTGTAATATCTCCTAAATTTTTCAACACATTCTTTATGAAATACTCACTCTCAAAATCTACCGGAGGCTTATAGCGCCTTAGAGCCATAGTTATGGCACCGTTTTTAACGGGTTTTCGTAACATCTCAGAAACTATAAGATTTAAATCTTTCGCTAAGGCTGAATAATTAATGATATCCCTAGATAAAGCTTCCTCTAAATAAGGTCTGGATACTAAAATTTTATTGACACAAGAAGAAATAGTCTTCATATTGTTAATTATTTAACATTTAGTGTAAAAATAGATTAAAATTCTAATATTTATTGCTGTAAACCATATTAAATATAAGTTTGAAATAAAATATAAAGTGAATCAAGACAAATTATTACAAATAGAAAAAGAATTCAAAAGTCCTTTATATGTATATGACGCGAATAAAATCGAAGAACAATACAGGCGACTTACATTGGCATTTAATAAAATTGAAAAACTAAAAATAAATTATGCAGCAAAAGCATTGACAAATATTTCAATCCTTAAGTTTATCAATAAACTTGGAGCTGGGTTAGATACTGTTTCTGTACAAGAGGTTCTATTGGGACTTCACGCAGGATTTAAACCAGAAAACATAATTTATACTCCAAACGGAGTATCTCTGGAAGAAATTGAAAAGGTAGTCGAACAAAAGGTACAAATTAATATAGATAGTTTATACATGTTAGAACAGTTTGGAAGCAAACATCCAACCACTCCTGTTTGTATTAGAATTAACCCACATATTATGGCCGGGGGAAATACCAATATATCAGTAGGACATATTGATTCAAAGTTTGGTATATCCATTCATCAAATTCCATTACTAATTCGTATTGTAAAAAATACAAAAATGATTATAAATGGAATACATATGCACACAGGAAGTGACATACTTGATATAGACGTGTTTTTACGTGCCAGTGAAATTTTATTTGATATATCAAAACAATTTAATAGTCTTGAATTTATTGATTTTGGATCAGGATTTAAAGTTGCATATACAAAAAATGGAATCGAAACAAATAAAAAAGAACTTGGAGAAAAACTTTCAAAACGATTTAATAAATTTTGCAAGAATTATGGAAAGAAATTAACATTAATATTTGAGCCAGGAAAATTCTTAGTAAGTGAGTCTGGATGTTTTTTGTCCAAAGTTAATGCCATAAAGCAAACTACTTCCACAGTATTTGCCCAGGTGGATACTGGCTTTAATCATTTAATTCGACCTATGTTATATAATTCAGATCACGAAATAGAGAATATTTCAAATCCAAAAGGAAAAAAACGTTTTTATTCAGTTGTAGGTTATATTTGTGAAACAGATACTTTTGCTAATAATAAACAAATTTGTGAAATCAATGAAGGGGATATATTAGCATTCAAAAATGCAGGTGCATATTGTTTTATGATGGCTAGCAATTACAACTCAAGATTTCGACCTGCTGAGGTAATATGTTATAACGGTAAAATACAACTGATAAGAAAACGAGAATCGTTTGAGGATTTGATAAATAATCAAATCTTGGTTGACCTGTAAATTATAAATTTACAGACTCTCACAACATTAAAATTTAATAATTTATAAAATTTGGTACTTAACTAAAATATAATTTTAACTTTGTAATCTAAAATTTATATAAAGTGAAAAACGGTACAGTAAAATTCTTCAATGCTTCCAAAGGTTTTGGTTTCATTACAGAAGATGATTCAAACACAGAGTATTTTGTACACGTTACTGGAATAATCGATGAGATTAATGAAGGTGATGCTGTTGAATTTGAATTAAAAGAAGGTAGAAAAGGAATGAATGCAGTAAACGTTAGAGTTCTCTAACATTTACAAATACATTATTTTTTACGAAAAAGCCTATTGTAATTGATAGGTTTTTTTGATTTCATTATTTCCCGTCAACATAATCTTGTAAATAAGAAAATGCAGGAGTTAATTTTCCGTTTTCAGTCATTTTAGCGCGATTCAATACTCCTTTGTCGTCATTATTAAAAAAAGCAGGTAAAATATTTTCTAGAAAAGAGTTACCAAAACCCTCGCTGGAATCTTTAGGTAATTCGCAAGGTAAATTATCTACAGCCATTACAGCTATTGCAGAAGTATTTTTAAAATCGACTTCTGACTCTGTTTCTGCGTCATATCCATAAATAGGCTGATCAATAGTTGAAGGACGAATAGTACAAGCTATGGGTCCATCTATATCACAACTAATATCTGCAACAACTTTTAAATTGAAGCTGGATAGCTTAGCTTGCTCACGGGTAAAAAAAACAGGAGCATCTTTACCAAAATAATGGCCAGCTATAAAAAAGTCTCCAATATTTGTAAATCGATCAAATATTGATTTGTAAGCTTTTGGGAATTCAAAGAAATCTTTTTTTCCTAAAGACATTCCATCGTGACGTTCACAATAATCCAAAACATCTAGCTGCACATAAACTGCTTCTTCAAATTTGTCATTTAAAAATTGATTTACTGAAACCTGTCTAATGTTCAAATGATCTAGAATCTCTTTAGCACCCTGTCCAACACGACCTTTTCCTGTCAATATAATTTTTACAGTTGGAACTTTAATTTGATCTAATTGTTGATTTAATGCTAATCTATCAACCAGTGTATTTGCTTTTGGGAGATGAAAGATATCAAATTTTAATCCTAAAGCTCTAAACCCATTATAAGCACCTACAACTCCAGCATAATATCCAAACCCAATTAATCGTTGATGAAATTTATCAACTAAAACTTCATGATCGTAAAGAGTAATATTTTTATCTAAAATTGCTTGTAACAACTTTCTATTATAAGGTTGTTTTTTTATTGTGTGACTAAAAAAAAAATAACTTTTATTTGGAATAAGAGCCTCAATGGGTACTTCCTTGACTCCAATCATGACTTCGGCAGAACTCACATCTGAAACTACATCAAGTCCTGCAGAACTGTAATCCGTATCAGTAAAAGCTCGAATGGGGGAAGACTCGATTATTAATTCTGCTGATGGAAAAGCTGAAAGTAATTTTTGACATGACTTTGGATCTAAAACGACGCGCCTATCAGGTGGAGATTTACGTTCTTGAATGACAGCAAACTTCATATAACAAAATTAATTTTTTACGAAAGTAAATGGATTTGAGCGGTTGGACAAGTTTTTTTGTAACTTTGCCATCCCTCTTTGAGGTTTGTTATAGTTTGGGGTCGACTGGTATTGACAGCGAGACCTACTAGACTGTAAGCACGTCGTGTGATGATATTGATACACGTTAAAGACCATGTCAAACTTTAAACGGCGAGAATAACTACGCTTTAGCTGCTTAATCTGAATTATAGTAAGATTAGCCTCGGCACACTAGGTGTGCAAGCTGAATGTCTCCTGAAAGCCTTGGTTCACGGCGTTCAATTTTGAGACATCGTAAATGTAAACCTAGAATCTCTAAGGCTTTGGTAGGGATTTGAAACTAAAAAAGCTAAGAAATAAATGGGCCGTTTTTAGTCAGTTTGTTTCCGACAATTAATTAAAAACTAAACGTGTAGAAAGCTTTTTATTAGCTTGTTTGGACCCGAGTTCGATTCTCGGCGACTCCACTAAACGGGACAAACTCAAATTACTTGAGATTTGTCCCGTTTTATTTTTTGGTAAGTCTTTGTCTATCTGTAAGATATACCTCAAAACATCAATGATTTTGTGTATATTTGAGTTAGACGCCAAATTAGTATCTAAAATTAAAGTGTATCAATCCAAAGACGATTTACAAAACGAAATAAGATCAGAAAAATACATTGATAAAATACTAACTGAAAAAGCAGAATAAAAAGTTCAACCACCAGTTACCACTAACTTAAAAAATGAATATAAAAATCCAAATATTAACATCATTTTTGATATTAATTTCTTGTAATAAAAAAGATCTTATTGTACCAGAGTTAAATAACGAAGGTTCAGAATTTATTTCT
>Ga0233438_10000090_pt1 | contig 124635 bp, 95 predicted proteins | sample SI_123_September_FD_182720 | JGI IMG/M metagenome (GOLD analysis project Ga0233438, IMG submission 182720) | Seawater microbial communities from Saanich Inlet, British Columbia, Canada - SI_123_September2016_10_MG | ecosystem: Environmental > Aquatic > Marine > Inlet | place: Canada: British... | reverse complement strand
CAGCCGGGCGTTCAGCATCATTACCTATCGGTAATCGTAAGTAGCCTGTGTCATTAATAGTTGTTGCTTTTAAATTTGCCATGTTTTATATCCCAAACTTGTTTCTAAGTGCGACTGTATTTCTTACCATATCATCATCATCGAGTCCAGTACTATATATTGCAAAAAATGCTAACTTGGCATCCCATGTATTTGCATATTCTCTACAATTGCCTACTTGCGCTGCTGTTCCGTTTAAATCAATGTTTTTAGCAGTAGTACCAGTTTCTACAAGATTAATACCATTTTTCCAAATACTTCTTGCTTGTTTATTTTTTAAAGACCTAAATGCAATTACATTCCAACGAGTCATTATTGGTTCTCCGTAGGGAGATGAGTTAGTGTCTATTCTTTCGTCTGCATCACAACACCCGCCTTGATCAAAATATATTTGATTATTTGACCAACTACAGTGAGCAAATATTCCTCGTCCTGGTGATGATGTAACTCCAGTGCCACCTTCCCATCTAAACGCTCCACTTGAGTTTGGACTATTTTGTCTAAATACCATAAAAACTGTATAGCCGCTGTTATTATCAATGTTAAAACTATTTGACGCCGGGCCTTCTGCTCGTACGCCATTTGTTTCGATATATGGAATACCCGGGCTATTATGTTCGTGTGTTGTGTCGTATCCGATAGTTCTTGCAGTTGACCAAACAAAGTGTCTGTCGTTGCCACTTATATCAAGCCAATTTGTACCGCCACTTGTAAAGCTTGCTGAACTACCTACGTCTAGTACTAATTCTAGATTTGGACCAGTAATACCTCCGGTATTAGTTCTAGCATCTACCCAAAATCCTCTGTAATAAAATTCTACATATCCAAGATCAGTATTATACCTACAGTCGCCGTTTACTGGATTAGTTGGACGCTGACCTGTAGTTCCTACTGGTATTTTCATTGAAGCTGTATCATCAATAATTGTATTTTTAAGTGTTGCCATTTAGATTATTACCCTCGAGTTTTTAATTCTTCTACCTCTTTAGTAAGAGTTTTAACAGCTTCAATCAAATAAGCCGTTAGCTTTGTATACTGGATACCATTTCCTTGTACTACATTAGGTAAAATCTTTTCAACGTCTTCTTTAATTAGACCAGCTTCCATTTTACTTGAACCATCTTTACGATCGTACGTTACACCTGCAAGTTGCATGATAGCGTCTAATGCATTATTAATTGGATTAACATTCTCTTTGAGTGTTATACTCGAAGTCTCTGTAATAGTTGAAGCAACTAAGGTTGCAAATGTTCCGTTAGCGGCACTTGCACTACCAATAGTAGTTCCGTCTATATTACCAGCATTTATATCAACAGTTGTAAGTGTACTTGTTCCTGTTGCACTTATACCAGTTACAGATATATTATTAACATTTAATGTGCCTGAACTTGGTGTAAATTCTATTTTATCATTACTATATGTTAGTGAATTAATACTTCCATCGTCAGCATCAGCATCATCCATTAAGGCGACATAATATGCGCCTGTTGACGTAGTATTATTATTTGCTTCTATACTAAAGTCTCCGAAGCTTACAGTGCCACCAGTGTCTACTAGCATTGCATAGCCGTTTGCTGCTGGTGCTGCTGCTGGCATAGTTAAAGTATACGATGTAACATCATTTGGTGCTTTAATGCCAACGTATGCACTAGTATCAGCATCACCAAGTCGAAGTTCGCCTTGGGCATTAAGTTGCAAATGGCTATTACATTTTGTAATACCTGATCCGTTTGCATCTAAAATAATATCGATATTAGTTTCGATAGATTTTAGAGTATTTTCTTCGGCAGTAAGTGTACCTAATATCGGTCCACCTTGAATACCTGTTGTAATTCTACGCATATCTACTCCTTATACTGTTGGTGTTTCTATGCCGTAAATAACTGCTGATACATCAGTGCTATTGCTTCTTATAACAATAACTTTGTTTGCATCTACAACTATTCCGCCACGTTCTAGTACACCGTTACCAATTAATGCAGTGTCATATTCAATGAAATCAGCTAATGCTGGTACTGCGCCATCAGATATTGCAATTCTTACTGCTCTATCTTGACCGTTACGATTTGCAACATTAACTGTTATAACACTAAAAGTATCAGCTGGAACAGTGTATACTGCTGTGTCTGTTGCAGCGGCTAAGTCTGCTCTTCCTAAAACTCCGGTTGCCATGTCTTTCTCCTATTATCTCAACATATAGTTCAATGCTAAAGGTATACCTGTTACAGATTTTGTAAAGTTTACGTTTGCATTGATATTTATTAGTTCTCCACTCACAGTGGTTATTTGGTTGGTATTTATGAATATGTCACCAGCTGTAACACTGTTAACATTAAGTGACGCACCACCGCCACCAATTTGTGCTTCGATATATGCTTTAACTGCTCGCTGTGTTGGTACAACACTATCGCTATTTGCAGTAAAGAATGGATCTGTACTAAATTCAGTAATTGAAGCTGAGTTACCGCCTAGTGTAACTGTTCCTAGTGATAGTTCTTGTAGACCAGCAATATTAAATGCTTCAGCATCAAGTGTAGCAACACCTGTTGCCTGTTCAATACTAAACAAGTCGCCAACTCTAAAGTTACCATCTTGGTCAGTTGCTGTGAAGAATACTCGTCCACCTGCACTATCAGTAGTTTCTTTATTTTGATCTGGCAAGTTAACCGGCGGACCATTTACTTCATTTGGATAGTTTGAATCAGCAAAGTTACCTGTTCCGATATCTAAGAAGTCATGTCCTGTTAATCGTACCTGACTAAATCTAATTCTTAGTTCTAATTCAGTACCTTCAGCTGGTGCTTCGTCAATTTCTAATGTTGGCGAAACTTGTAAGAATCCAGTAAAGCTACCTTCGTTAGTTCCTCTAAAGCTAACAGTATTAACAAGTTTAAATACTCTTCCAGGCAAACTTGTAAATTCAATATTAGAACCTGCTACTGGTCTTGAACTTAGTCTCTTAACAGCTACAAATGCTCCTGATTGGAAGAAGTCTGCAGATCCATTAGATGCATTTTCATTTACATCTGATGTTGCTGTAATAAATCCTGTTCCTCTATTTGCAAAAGTAGGATTAGCAAGTAGTCCAGTTCCTACACGTACTTGTATGTTTACATCTTCAGTATTGTTAGGATCAGTTACAGTAATTGTTGGAGTACTTGTATAGTTTGAGCCTGGCTCTTCTAGTCTAATAGCAAATACTTGCTCATTTGAAGTACTTGCACGACCTCTTGCTTGAACTCCTAATCTAACATTCATTACATCAGCAGTAATGCCAGAACCTATTGCTACAAATTTTGGTGTCTTATCTGGGTTACCAAATGCAATTGCACCGCCTGCACTAAAGTTAAAGCCTGCGCCGCCTTCAGTTGCCCATGTTAGCCCATATTCAGAATATGTTAGTTCATTAGAGTTACTAGTAACAGCAAACATTCCTTGTCCGTAAGCAATTTTACTATATGTACCAGTTGGTAAATCTTGTTGTGTCCAAGATACACCGTCTAAACTGTATGCTGCTGTTCCGTCTGTAGCAATAGCAATAAATCTACCATTACCCCACGATATGTCTATCCACGGTGCGCTTGGCAATCCGGTACCTGCACTCCAAACTAATCCGTCCGCAGAGTACATTGTATCTGTTGTACCGCTTCTAAGAGCTACAAATTTTCCTGCTCCATTTGCTAGTGCAGAATAGTTTGTACCAGTAAGAACTGTGCCTGTAGTTGACCAAGTAACGCCGCCGTTGTCACTATACACAACGTCAGTATCATTACCACTAATTGCAATAAATCTACCAAGGCTTTCTGCAACTTGTCCAAATGCAACCATTGATGCACCTGCTGTTGCAAATGTACCTGGTAACGTAACACTAGTCCATGCTACACCATCTAAACTATATGCAGCAGGGCCGCCTTCGGATATTGCTATAGCAACACTTTGTTTAAATGTTGACGATCCGTCATCTATTAGTCCACTTGTAATATTATCCCAAGAGTTACTTGCTCCAGCATCTGGTAATGAATTTGAAACCCACGTAACACCGTCAACACTATATGCGCCGCCGATATTAGCATCTGGTATCGCAACAAATACTCCTTTTTGTCCGTAGCCGCTAAAGTCAAAGTCTACAACAGCTCCGTTTACATCAACAGTAGTAATTGTAATTACTAGATCATTTAATGGAGTTGCACCACCTAATGACGTACCTGGTATTTCACAATGATTTAGTCTTCCGTAGCCTGCACCACCTTGGTTAAGAGTTACATAGTACTTTTCACCATTACGTGTTACATCAAATGTTGCTCCAAGACCATCAGATTCTGTTAATGTTACTACATTAGTATATTGCGCCGATGTAGTAACATATGTTGCATCAGTATAAGTATTTGAAGTTATAGTTGCTTGTGTTGCAGTATTTGTCGGAGCACTAAATGCTACTGCTGGTTCAATTTGATATGTTGTTGTAGCATTTGGAGCAACAATAGGTGTTCCAGGAACAACATGATTCCATTCAGTAACTGTTACTTCTTTAGTACCAGCATCGTATGTTTGAATAATAGCATACTGTCCATTACCTGCACCACCTACAAGCTGTATTCTAGTTCCAGGGTATGCTGAACTTAAATTACCATCTGTTGCTGATATAAATATTCCTGTTAAGCTTCCTGACTGTGCAACGTTTGACACTGTTGTATAACCAGCACCACCTGTTGTAACACCTTCAGTTTCACTAGGAATGATTCTACCTTCAAATACGCCTAAGTCTCTAAATTCGTCTGTAATTACAACTTCGTTTGAACCGCCGCCGAATATTTCAAGTTCAGCTTCAGTATAATCATTACCTGCATGTGTAAATTCTATGTTAAGTATTTGGTTAGCATCTGTGTTAACTAATCCTACAGTAGCGTTATACTGTGTAAGATTGTCAACAACAGCTGATGTTGCAGTTTCTTCTGGATCAACACCTTCTGCTACAGAACCAAATTTACCGTATGAATTGTTACCGTTTGTAGCACGTACTCTACCGCCGGACTCTGCCAAGTATCCCATGTGTGAGTAGTATGTAAACACTGACACAAGTTCTGCTCTACCGTTGTTAAGAATGTGTGCGCCAATACCGTCACTTATGACTTGTGTAAAGTCGTTACTAACAATTGAATCATTACCGCCGTTATGCAATGCACCGTCAATTCTTTGACCAGTTGCACCAAATCCGAATGTTGTACAGTTTTGTACATACGGTGAACGTGCAGTAATCCATACACGTTTATCATCTGGACCCCAACCTGGATCAAGTGATGCATATGCTCCTGCTGTTGGTCTACGTGTTCCGTATATATTACTTGCACCTAGATCACCATTTAGACCTTGCATAGTTTGTAGTCTTAATCCTGTACCATTACGTAAGTAATAGAAATCTTCTTCTTGCGATCCTATCATTGCATTTACATAATATCTTGCTGCAAGTCTTGTTTTATAAGCAGCAGGACGATAAACTACAACATCGTTAGTGTAAGTTCTCTTCCATTCCTGGCCCCATACTAGATCCCATTTCATAGCATTAATATATTCTTTAATATCTCTAGCACAAATAGCTCTATTATATGTATATGCTGTTTTTACAATAAACTGGTTATTTGTTCCGTCTACTTGTACATACACGCCGCCTACTGTATTTGAAACAGCAAACTCAGTAGCACTAAAGACATCAGCAACATAAAACTTATTATTTAGGAAGAAGTTAGTATTTGTTAAAATATTATTTGGATTTTCAAATGCTATTTCCATTCCAACTTTTAGCCAACCTGTATCTGCAACAGTAAGTGTATACAGATCTACTCCGCCTGATGCACCACCAATTGTTACAGTAGTATCAGTTACAGTTGACCTAAAGTAATCATTGACATATGCTATTGCTTCGTCTACAATAAATTCTTTATTCACCTCTAGTTGTCTAACAGCATTATAAACTTCAATATCGTCTGTTTGTCTATTACCACCTTCATTTGATCCTGCCCAGATTGTATCTTGTACTAGATCCCATGTTTCATTAATTCCAGTAATAGCTGTAGCTTCAGAAATTTCTGCAACAGCTAGTCCTAGCGCAAATTGATTTGCTGCTATTGTTGCTGTTTTTTGCGGACCTGTTACTTTATTACTAGTTCTACGTAAGTAAGACAAGCCTGCATTAACACTTGCATAGTTTGTTCCTAGCATCCAATCATATCTAGCAGCATCAATTATAAGTCCTAAATCTCTAGAACACTTAGCATGATCGTATTTAAAGTCATTGTATGTATTTGTAATAAACTGAATTACATTTAATATTACGTCTGATCTACTATTGTCAATAGTTGTTTTAGCAGTTGTAAATTCAGCATCTGCCCATGTTACACTTGGATATGACACTGCGCCTAATACTGCCGACAATGTTGTAGTACCGTCAATTACATCACTAACTGTTTCTACAAGTGCTTGAACTGCACTTCCTTCAGTTGCACTTGCTGGTGTTCCTAGTGTAGTTTGTAGTGTAGTATTTCCAGTTTGTGCAGTTACAGAAGTCTCTTGTACGATATCTGACATAATGCTTGCTAAGTGATTGTAAGCTGCTGCTGTTTCTGTAGTTTGACCATCTACTTGTATTGTTCCGTTTACAAAATAAGATTCACAAATTCTACTAGTAGCTTGGTTACCGCCATATAAGATATCATAACTTGCTGCGTTAACAATGTATTCTACATCTCTTGCACACTTAGTACTATCATAAACTAAAGAACCATAGTTTTGTGCAATATACGCAATAACATCATCTTTCATAAAAGCAATGTTTGCTTGTAAGTTATCTTTTGCATCTACTTTATTTTGGTCAACGCCTGTTGGGCTTGGTAATACTAATGCATTAACTGTGCCGTCTCCTGGCATTGCTGTACCTAACGACCCGTTTTGGATAATATCAACTATTTCGTTATATGCAGTATTAAGTCTAGTTAAGTCATTGCCAGAACCAAGTAAAACTCTATACTGATCTCTAGCATTTCTAATAGCACCTACAGTTTCAACTCTTTGGTTTTGTAGATTGTATGCATTATTTGGGCGCTGATAAGCAATACCGTTAAATGTAGCGTTATAGTTTGTACCAAGCGCAATATCATATGCTGTATCAGTAATAATGTTTGTTAAGTCTCTGCGGCACTTTGCACTATTATATTTAAAGCTACCAAAGTTTGCATTTATAAAGTCAATTGTTTTTTCTTGTATAACTGGTAACGCTGCAACTAAGTTTGTGCTATCTGATTGTAATCCAACTGAAGCACCTGCAACACTTGGATATGTTATCGATGCAGCTGAGATACCGTTAGTGACCGCAGGTATAACTGTATTATTAAACAATGCTGCAATAGCGTTTGATACTGTTGCATTACCTGGCTTACCACTAATTTGTGTTACGCCTGTTTGATATGTTGGAGTAACTGTAATATCACGTCCTACTGTTTGTAATAAATCACGCAAGTATCCGTAAGATGCAATAGTAGCAAGCTTTTGCGGAGTGTCAATACTTACATCGTCAATATCAACAATACCTGCTGCATCAGTTTCAAAAATAATTTCTGTTTGCAATGCAGTAGCAGTAAACGTATACGAAACACTGCTTGTAGATGTAAGATCTATTGCAGTAGCTAATGCTGTGTCTGAATTTGGATTTCTTGCAAATACACTTGCTCCGTCAGCAGTATGAGTAACTGAAACGTTTACTGTATATTCTTGACCTGGCGTAGTATAAACAGTTTGCAATGCAGTACCTGCAGTTCCACCGGCAGCAACAAGTTCGTTACCTGTTATTGCAAATGCACCATTTGTAATAGTCCAATCAGTTGTAGTTGCAAAATCGCCGTTAGTTATTAAACCAGTTATTTTATTAACATTTCCACTACCGTCATAGTATGATTTAGTAGCATTATATGTCTGCCAGTTGCCGCCATAAACTAGATCGTATGCAACTGCATCTATTATAAATCCAACATCTTGTTTACATTTTGTTTTACCATATTCAAGATTTGGATATTGATCTGCAATATATGCAATAATTTCTTCTTGTATAAACTCTTTGTTAGAAGCATTTAGTTCTATTGCATAACCGTACTCTGGTACACCTAACTCATGTGGCTTAGGTAAAATAGCATTTTCTTTAATACCTGTTCCAATTGCAACTCTGTCAGCAATATTTCTTGCTAGGCGCTTTGTTTCAGTAGCTACAGGAGTAGTTTCTGCGTAAGGCCACGTAACATCTTGTGTTGTTGTATTGCCTGTAGTTGGAGTAACTGCTGAACCTATTACAACATCTCCTACAATTGCTTCAATTCTTTTAATTGCTTGGTAACTGTAGCTGATGTCTTTTTTGTCTGTTAATGTACTATTAATAGTTGTTCTTGGCTGTACATTAGTAGAACGAAGTTCGTCTCCTATAATACAGCATTCTGCTGGAACAACAATTGGAAGTACTTCGTAGTACTTTCCGGTTGACACTTTAATTAATGTATTTCTAATTAATCTTTCAGGTATATTAGTAGCAACACCTGCTGTTATTGCATCTGTAATAATCTTTGCTAGACCTTGAATGTCTGCATAAACACTTTCTGTTCTTAGTAATTCATTAGTAAACTGTACTGATACTCTAGTACTATTATCGCCATTTGTTGTTTGATAGTTAACTGCTGGCGCTGTTTGATCTAATATATTTTCAATTAAAGTAATGCCGTAATTTATAGAAGCATTAGTTTCAGCTTTTTGTGTTAAGTATGGTGATCCTACTGTATCATTTACATAAGATAATGCTGCTTCTCTAGAACGTACATTACCGCCGTGTGTAATATCCCAAATTAGAGCATCAACGATTAGACCCATATCTCTTTCACATTTTTCTGTCTTGTAATCAAATGCTGTAGTAAATGGTGCAAGGTTATTTGTTATTTGGTACTGTGTCCATTCAACAATTTCTCTTTGTATAAATCTTCTGTTAAGTTCTAATAACTGTGCTGCATCTGGATTTCTAGCACCTTGCTCAACTTGCTGTGCTGCATACTTAATTGTTTTATAAGGTTTATCAATTGTTGTACCATAAATTGGAGCAGGTAAATCTAAACCGTGTTCTGCAACATAATAAACATCAGCAGTAGAACCAATAAATGCCCATTCCGGAATACCAGTTGAACTTACTGTTAATACTTGTCCGTCTCTACCTACTGGTAGTCTAGTTGGTGCTGAACCACTATAATAAACTAGGTCGCCTTTGGTTGTAAGTACACTAGACTCTGAACCAATTGCTAATGCACTCCAAAACTGTCCGCTATCTGCTAAGTCTGGGCGTGATCCTTCAGCACCTGAGCTTAGTGAACTATAATCGTCGCCTTCTGAAATATGTCCTAATATACATACATATGAATTGTCGCCATAACGTACAACATCACCTTCGTAATACTGTGCATCATCTCTCCACTCACCTCTCCACTCAAAACCGTAGTTTAATCTTGTCCAATAAACTTCGTTAGGTGGTATTTGGTTTTGGTGATCTGCAATACAACGATATGTATAGCCGCCGTGTCTTACAACGTTACCTACTTGATATTCGTATTGTGACGAATCTGCTCCCCAGTCGCCGATGAATTTAAATCCTTCAGTAAATAGGTCCCAGCTTGCTGGAACAACAGTTGGTCGATCATTTTCGTTATCTGTTTTACTAATATACTGGTTACCACCGTAGCGTACAATGTCGCCTGGTTGGTAAACACCATTATATGCCCATTCATTTTCAAATTGGAAGCCTTCTACAAACTTTTCCCAGTTTGCACTATCGTCTGTAAATGCAGCAGCACTTGTATGATAGCTAGTTGCAATCCATAAGCTCGCACCGTACTTTACAACATCATTAACAAGATATTTTCTACTTGTAAGCCATTCATTTTGATAGCGGATACTTTGATTAAATGCGTCCCACTTTATTAAGTCATTTTCTAAACCTAAGCCTGTGCCAATTCCTGTAGACTGGTGCGGATCGATACAAACAAAACTTGCACTACCGTACTTAACAAAATCACTTAAACGGTAATGGAAATCTTCGTGCCATTCGCCCTTCCAATCTAATCCATCAGCAAATACATTCCAATTGGCTAAATCTGTTTCTAAACCTAAGCTAATAATTTCTGCACTTGCATTGCTGCTCATGCCAGCATGTTGATAGCAGAAATAATGAAGTGTGTCTGGAGCGTCATCTGGAACAGTAATACGCATTTCTCTAGTAGTAGCAGCAGCAAATCCTGCATCGTATGCTGCGGCATCAACTACTTCGACAGCATCTAGGAAATATGTTACACCGTCAGTATATATTGCTCCGCTGTTGTGTGTTCCGTCTTTAGTAGTACTAATAACCATTGGATGTCTAGCAACGCCGGCACCAGCGAATAAGTTAGTAGCACTATTTTGCTGCCATATATATGTGTTGCCTCTTACCATTTGAATGTCTGGAGCCGCAACGCCGTCTATATAAAATACGCCGTTACTTACATTAGGGTCGTCTGCTACTGTGATTACATATGTTTCGGAGTCGGACTGTGTGGTAGAAGTATGAATGGCATCACAAATATATAACCTTGCACCGTACTTTACAATATCATTGTACACATATGATGTGCCGTTGGACCAGTCACCCTTCCAAGTTTGACCATCACTAACTAAATTCCACTTTGTCGGAACTACATCTAAATCTGTAAAAAAGTTAGCATCACTGCTATGTCCTTCTACACATATATACGCTTTCCCACCAAAAGCAATTACGTCATCCTTGTAGTAAACAGTGCCTGTGGTCCAGTCACCTTTCCATACAAAGCGTATTCTACCTAACTTAAATTCTGCCATTTGTTCTTAACTCCAGTTATATATATTTATCCATTACTGCGTGGTGTCGTTAAATGTTTTTAACACTAGCATTTGACTTAAAAATGTTCCTTGGACCCTAGGTAAATTACCAAATGCATCTACACCTGAGAAGTCTACCGGAACATTTATTTGTAATGTTTCATCGTTATTCATATTAAATTCGTTTGCTTCGCCGCCAATAATAACTTGACCAGCAACTAATCTATTTGTTTCAAGATCCTCGCCACCTACAGATAATCTGTCTGCGAGGAATGTTGCAATTGCACGTTGTGTTGGAACAACGTTATTACTATCTTCTGACATAGTCGGGTCAGTAGAAAAATCTCTAACTGCTGCGCCCGAACCACCTAGTCTAACTCCGCCTAGTGATAGTTCTGAAAGCCCGTCTAAGTCAAAAAACTCAGCACTAATAGTAACAATACCTGTACTCTGTTGCACACTAAATAATTCACCAGTTCTAAAGTTACCGTCTTGGTCTGTACTTGTATAAAATACTCTACCGCCGTTTGTTTCATATACTTCATTTTCAGGTGCTGCAACAAAATAATTTCCGTCTGCATATAGTTCTGGATAATTTGATTGAATGAAGTTTCCTGTACCAATATCTAGGAAATCGTGCCCAGTAATTCGTGCTTGACTGTATAGTGATCTTAATTCAACACCTGTAGCGTGAGCAAGATTGTCTTCATTATCTATAGATGGTGAAATTTGCATTTGAACTAATCTAGTTGCATTACCAGTTCCGTCATCTCCTAAGTCTGTTATCTTAACACCGTTAAATAATTTTAAATCACTAGGATCTTCAGTAAGAGGATCAAGAATAGTATTAATTCTTATTTGAACACCTGGACCTGGAACTGTATCAACACCAGCAAGTGTTATTGTATTAGCTTCTGGTATAATATCAGCATAACCGTCACCAGTTAAAGTAACTACTGTAGAATTTGATCTGTATCCCGAACCTCTACTCTTAAAGCTAGGTTGAGCTATTGTTCCATTACCTATTCTTTTTTCTAGTTCGACCTCTGTTACAAACTGTGTGTCTGTTACAGTAATTGTCATATTATCAGGATTAGGTGAATATCCACTACCCGGATCCCATATCTTTACACGTTGGAATATTCCAGTAAAAGTATCTGATCTAAGTTTTGCTCGCTTACCTGTTTTAATATTTGCAACTCCGCCTAATGTTACACCGTCAGCTAGTAACACCCATTTTGGATCACCGTCAAGTGACGCAAATGATAACGTTTTCCACGCCTGAGACGATGCTAAATTATTTTGTCTCCATACCAGCCCATCTTCAGTAGTAGCATTTAAACTTGTTGGAGTTCCGCCATCAGTACTGATTACCATAAACACACCTTGAGCATATTTACAATCTACATATGATAAACTAGATCCGCCATTTTGCGGAACATTTTCACCTTGAATAAAAGTTTCGCCTTTATCAACACTATACATAACTGATCCGTCTGATCTAATTATTATAAATCTATTATCTCCGTAAACTAAACTTACAATAGTCGGTGCACCGCCTAGTGGTAAAGCAGTACGTGATGTCCAAGTGTTCCCGTTATTATCTGAAGTTATAACAGCACCTGATTCAGCGATACAAACATATCTTCCTTGACCATATGCAACTTTAGTGTAAGTGTCTGCTGCTACTGTAGAACTTGAACTCCATGTTAAACCGTCAGTACTGTATGCAAATTCTGTTGCTCCGTTTGCAACTACCACAAATCCTGTTGGACTTGCTGCTGCATCTGACCAGTCTTCTGTTGCTGGTAATGCTCTTGTAGTCCAGTTTTCGCCTGTATAAGAAAAGTTATATTGATTAGTTCCTGATGCTATTGCTATAAATCTATTTTTGTTAGCAAGTACTTTAATCCAAGTTGCTGTTATATCAAGATTAGATTCTTGCCAAGTAGTACCAGTATCACTGTATACAACAAAGTTTGGATCTGCTAATGCTACAAATCTTCCGCCTCTACCTGTACCTGATGATTTAATAGTAGCAATACTATTTGTACTATCATCTGATGTAGTTAATACATCAATTATAAGATCATTGTCAGGAGTTGCACCTCCTAGTAAATCACCTCTGATAGTTAATCTATCATTCTCAGCATATCCAGCACCGGCATTGTTTATAGATACAACGTAGTCACTGCCTCTTCTTGAAACATTAAATATTGCTTCAATTTGCGGTAATCCAAATGTTTCGCCAGTTCCTAAGCCGCCTGTTAACCCTCCGTAAGTATTTGTTATTCCACCAAAGTCAACGTCAATAAATGTTCTTTCTGCTGGTAAATTTTGTACAGTAGAAGTAAACCCTGGATGACTAACTGCCATTCTCGGTTCTATTCTATATCTAGCAGTTGAATCAAATGCTGCTACTAGAGGTGTACCAGGAATTAAATGATCCCACCCTGGCTGATCGTCAGATTCTCTTGATACAGTAACTTGTCTAGTTACTGCACTGTATCCAGATATATAACCGTATTGTCCGTATCCAGTGCCTTGAATAACTAGTATTCTCATGCCTGCAACATCTTCATAAAATTGTGTTGCATCACTTGTACTTAATTTTAAGTATTGGCTTGCATCTAAAGTTTCTTGGGCGTTACCTTGTCTTACTAGATAATTTGTACCGCCTTCGCTTCCTGATCCTTTAGTGTTTATAAGTCTAACATTATATAATGAGCCATCTCTAAAGTCATCAAATTCTACATTAACGCCAGCGCCGGCACCTGTAATTGTAGCCGATGCTGATTTATAGTTCTCGCCACAATGCTCGTATTCAAACAATGCTATACTATCTACTGTTCCACCGGAATCAGCAGTGTCTACAAAAGCTTGATTATTTCTATTCCATATTGTTGCTGTATCAGGTATTTCTGTTGGATCGTTTCCGTCTGCAATTGACCCGTAATCACCATAAGAGTTGTTGCCGTTTGTAGCACGTATAATTCCGCCGTCTTCAGCAAAATATCCTACAGCACAATAATATGTAAACACAGAAACAAGTTCTGCTCTGCCCCCATTGGTTATCCAAGCGCCAATACCGTCACTTAGTACTTGGGTAAAATCGTTTGATGTCATAGACTTGTTGCCGCCGTTATGTAGGCTGCCGTCTACTTTTTTACCTACACAAGAACTGCCAATATTTGTTACGCCTTGGATATAAGGTGATCTATTATTAATCCATACACGACTATCATCTGGTCCCCAACCTGGATCTAATGCAACAAATGCACCACCTGTTGGACGTTGGTATAAGTCAAATACACCTGGAGGATTAAGCGTTCCGACTAATCCTTTTAATGTACATTGTCTAATTCCTGTAGTATCTCTTACCCAAAATAGATCATCGTTTTGTGATCCGTTGGCAGCATTTATATATCGTCTCGATGCAAGTAAAGTTGCATAGTTTCCGCTATATTTCAAATCTCTTGCAAGGCCTCTAAATATAGAATTTACATCTTCGTACACTGTGTCTTTGTCTACAGTAAACCCTTCTTGTAGTAAGAACGCATAAATTTGTCCACTAATAAAAATAATGTTTTGGCTAATATTTTCGCCACCATTAACAAAATTAGTGTCTGCGTTTAATGTATTAGATCCGGTCATTACTGGACTAATTTCTCCAGTAAACACGTTAAATTCTACATTATTTTTATAGTCTGTAAATAATTCAACACATCGTTGTGCTACGTCTTCCGAACCAAAAGGACCATTTAAAACTTGTGTTTCGGTATTACCTGTTAATGGTGTGATTGGAACATTTAATAATAAGTCAAGAATAAATGTTTCAGTAAATGTTAAATAATCTTGTACTTGGTTATAATTATCGTAGTAATCTTGTTTCCTAGGGTTTGCAACAATTGTAGTAGATCTTAATTCGTCTCCCATTATTGCACAACCTGCTGGAACTGTTATTGGACCAATTTCTTCGTAATAGCCTGTTGCTATTGATATTTTTACTGGATTGCCAGCTATAAAATTATCTTCAACAAATTCGGATGCATACTTAACTGTTTTAAATGGGCGCAAAGGAGTTCTACCGTAACCTGGTCTGTTTATTCCTTCGTTACTAACATATATAACATCGCTATCAGTTAAAAAGTTTCTCCAAAATAAATCTAAATCAGTAGTAACAGATAATGCTTGTCCTACTTCGTCGCCTATTTTTAATCTAGTGTCTCCTACAGTACTACCGTCATCAGCACCTGTTCTACTTAAACCAAATGTTAATAAATCACCCTTGTCTAGAAGTCCGCCTGGCTGTCCTGCTTGTACAAGTATATCCCAATAATCGTAGCCGCTTCCGTTATCGCCTGGAAAGTTTTCAGCAGTTGCTTGGTGTTCAAAATTACAAAAGTATGCAGTACCTAGATGATATACTATTTCACCAACTGCATAATATCCTGTAGTACTCCATGGACCAACAAACTTTTTACCTGGTATAATTAGTTCGTATATTTCTGGGTCTTGCCAAACCAACGTACTATCGTCGCCGTCGTTAATATTAACATCTCTTAGAATTTGGTATAGATAGCCGCCTCGTACAACAATGTCACCTGTTTTGTAAGGAGATGTTATATCCCAGTCGCCTCTAAAATTATATGTTTTTGCAAGTACAATCCAATCTTGGGTACTGTCGCCACCTGATGTATAACCAGCTGTTACTCTGCTAGGGTCGCTATCAATATTGTTTGCAACTGCGTAGTACACATGTCCGCCATATCTAACAATATCACCTAAATTATATGCAGTTAAACTTGACCATTCACCGTCAAACTGTGTACCAGGAAATTCTAATGTAAACTTTGTATCATCAAGTTGCACAACACCCGAAGTATGAGTTTCTGTACAACGGAACACAGAAGCACCATATCTTACAATATCATTTTTTCTATAAACGGTTTCAGTTATCCAAGAATTTCTATATTCGTCACCTACATGAAATTCTAACCAATCTGTTTGGTTGTCTTCTAAAGTAGCACTACCAATATGTGCTACTAGACATTTGTAAACATATCCGTTATACTTTACAAGAGCACCGTGTGCATATGTAGTATTAGGTGTCCAGTTAGAAACAAAACTAATGCTTTTAGTAAATACTTCCCAGTTTGCAATTTCAGTTGCAAAACTTTGCCCGTTATGTGCTTCAATACAAAGCCAAACAGTACCGCCATTTAAAACAAGATCGCCCTTGTTATAATTTGTAGCAGTTACCCATTCGCCGATAAAACTTTTACTTACAGTCATTACGATCCATCTTGGATCTGGTTGCGGCGGAACACTATTAGGTATTGTAGCATTTAAGTCACTGCCAAAATCACCTGATGATGTGTGACCTTTAATACACACATACGATCTACCGTTTATCCTTGCAATATCGTCTCGTTTATAATCTGAACTTGGAGCCCAATCTCCCTTCCAGTTATACTTAAATCTATCAATTTTAAATTCTGCCATTGGTCAAACCTTTAATAATCTGTTGTACTGTTTGAAGTAATTACTTCGCTATCTTTGCCTTCGCCATAACCAGGCGAACTTATATTTTGTGGGAAATCATACCCTTCGGAAATACGTTGAACAAGAAATCCTGTATCTTGTTCTATGTAATATATTAAGCTTCTACCGTCCCATTTAAGTTGTGGATAACGTAAGTTTGGATATACAACTGCACCATCTGTACCTACACCGTCTAAGAAATCAATACCTTCTTCAAAGTCTGGAAAGTTTTCTTCTTCAATACCTAAATCGTTAATAACAACAACATTTTCGTCGCCGCCTTGTAATTGGTCAACTCTAACTAAAAACAATTCGCCATCATCATTTCTACGTAAACCGTAAAAATATCTTTTGATAAATCCGTTTGCTACTTGTTCTGGTGTATTCCCTATAAAATGACTCATTATACAATCTCCGCAAAGCTGACGATAACGTCTACGCTATCGCTTACACTTGATTTTACTTGTAATTTATTACTAGGTGCAAGTATCAATTTTTCACCTGTTGCTACTACACGTAGACTTGTGTTTGCAGGCAATAATGTTTCTTTCAAATAGTATCCAGTTACACTACTGTCATCTTGCACTAGTACATCTACATAAACAAAACTTGTTGTTAAGTTTGTAATACTCATGCCAATTACCGTTGCTCGCTGTGTAACATCTGTTTCAAATATATCTACAGGTAAAACACCTATGTTTTTTATTACTTTGTTTTTTAAAATTGCTGCCATGTTATTATCCGAATATTAATACCTTTTCAATTGCAAGATCCTCTGCGTCTGCTGGAGTTAGACCCCCTTGCGAACCTGCGACACTTACCCAGTTAACACCATCAAATACTTCAACCCTTTGGTCTTCAGTGTTAAAACGAGTCATGCCTATTTCTCTATAACCAACGCCGGGTCTCTGAGGACTTGTACCTACCGGTAAAACTAATCCAAATGTTCCGTCAAATTTGACATAACCATTATTAGTATTTTGGAATAATGTAATACTATCAGAAACTGTGTTTGTAATAGTATTATTTTTTATTCCAAAATTTTCAAATCTTACCGAACCAGTACCTTGGGCTGTTAATAATAAATCTGTATCTGCACTACTACTTATCTCATTGTTGTCTATGGTAATATTATCTACGGTTAATTTATTAACATTTAATCTATCTGAATCTAAGTCAGCAACTAAAACATTTTGACTGTAAAAACGTATTACTCCGTCATTATCACCTTCGTTTAGTTCTGCAGTAATTTTAGTATCACCGTCTAAATCTTCAACGCCTTGTAGTATTACCCAATTAGATCCATTGTATCCTTCATATCTCTGTAAAGAAGTATTGTATCTAATTTGTCCAGCTGCTAGTACTGCTGGTCTAGTACCTGTAGAACCTACTGGTATATTCAACGCACCAGTGGAATCAATTATTACATGTTCAGAACCAGGATCTAATATAATGTCATTAGTTGATGTTATTGTACTATCAAATATTTCAAAATTATCTATTACTACATTACCAGTGCCACTTGTTTTTAGTTCTAAATTACTGTTTGAATTTGTTGTAGTAATATAATTACTATCAATTAAAATATCACCTGTAGTAAATCTATTTGCAGTAATAGTCCCAGATGCATCAATATCTTCTACAAATAATGTGCTAACAATATTTAGATCGTTATTAATAACAACATTATTATTTGGTATTTCAATGACGCCTGTACCATTTGCACGTAAGTCTAAATTACTATTTGAAAGAGTAGTTTCTAAAACATTCCCTGCAATACGTATATTTTCAAATTGCATTGCACTAGTAATATTAACACCGCCGGAAACTGTAAGATTGCCTGTTAAATTATAATCGCCAGTCTGTGAAGTATTACCTACGTGTGTAGTTGTTCCTGTAATAGTTGTGTCTTGTAAATTAGTATCACCGTTTACAGTTAAGTTTTGTTCTAGTATAACATTATTACTAGGTACTACAACTTCACCAGTGCCATTAGCACGTAATTCTAAATCACTGTCTGTTTGAGTAGTAGTGATAAAGTTATCGTCAATTAATACATCGCCAGTAGTAAATTGATCAGATGTAACAACACCACTATTTACAATAGTTGTTGTTGTAAGTTGACCTGTAATTTGTGTGTTATTATTAACTACAAGATTATTACTAGGAATAAGAATGTCGCCAGTGCCATTAGCACGTAATTCTAAATCAGCATTTGATGTAGTTGTAGTAATAAAGTTGTCGTCGATTAATATTTCTTCAAACTGCGCTGTGCCTGTAACATCTAAATTATTACCTACATTAACATTATTGTTAACAGTATATTCACCTGCTTGTGTAATGTCACCTGTAATTGCAACGTTACCAGTTAATGTTGTGTCGCCAAGTGTAGCATCGCCACTAACAAATAAGTTATTAGTAATTCTAACATCGTTATTAGGAATTAGTATATTACCAGTGCCGCTTGCACGTAGTTCTAAATCTGAATTACTTTCAGTTGTAGTAATAAAATTATCTTCAATTAATATATTACCGTTAGTAAATTCTCCTAGTAATGTTAAATTACCAGTTTGTGTTGTATTACCAATTTGAATAACACTTCCGTTAATTGTAACATCATCTAAATCAGTACTACCGTTTACAGTTAAACTTTGTGATATTGTTGTGTCATTATTAATAATAACACTACCTGTACCGCTTGTGCCTAATTCTAAATCACTATTAGAAAGTGTTGTTGTTATTGTATTACCGAGGATTTGTATATCATCTGATTGGAATACTGTAGCATTTATTGTTTGTGATGCAGTAATGTTGTCAGCTGTAATATCACCGGTTACGTCTAAATTATTTGTAATTTCTACATCGTTGTTAGGTATTAAAACTTTTCCTGTGCCTGCTGCACGTAATTCTAAATCAGTGTTTGACGTAGTTGTAGTAATAAAGTTATCGTCAATTAATATTTCTTCAAACTGTGCAGATCCTGTAACATCTACATCTTGTGTAACTGTTAAGTTGCCAGTAATACCTAAGTTACCAGTTTGTGTTGTATCGCCAACATGAGTAACTGTACCTGAAATAGTAGTACCTTGTAAGTTAGTTGAGCCGCTTACAGTTAAGTCATTATCAATTTGTACATTATTATTAGGAATTAATATTTTGCCAGTGCCATTAGCACGTAACTCTAAATCAGCATTTGACGTAGTTGTAGTAATGAAGTTATCTTGTATCTCAATGTCGTCAATATTAGCTTGATCTACATATAAATTTCTCCAGCGTAAAGACGCAGTTCCTAATTTATACTGACTAGTTTCACTAGGAATCATGTCACTGTCAATGCCTGCAACAAATTGGATAGTATCGCTTGCTTCGTCACCGATTGTAATATTACCGCCTATTGTAACATTACCTGTGACATCTAAATTACCTGTTACATTTACATTATCTTGTAGATTTATTGTTCCGCTGTTTGCGTCAATATTTACATCACCGGCTAGTGTTTCTATAGTATTTCCACTAAGTCGATAATTGCCTATTTCAATTTTTTCACCATTTACAAAACTTGTATTTCCGTTTGTATTAAACGTTACACCGTCAGTAATATCAATGTTTAGACTGTTAAGTGCAAAGTTAACTGTACCGCTTTGTTGGTCTACAAAGAATAAATCGCCTACTCTAAAGTCGCCGTCGTGGTCAACAGAGTTATATCTAATTTTAGAATCATTTAATTCTATTATTTCATTTGCTTGTATAACTGTGCCTGGATCATTAGTAACTTCTTTACCGTTACCAATGTATGCAAGATTGTGTCCAATAGCATAAACTAATACGCCTGGTCCGTCTCCTACTAATCCTTGATTACCGTAAACACTAGCTGAACCAATCATTCTAATTTCAGCACCAAAGTCTCTTACATCAAGATTTTCAATTGTTGTAGCAGTGCCGCTGCCGCTAAATGCAATAGTTGCTGGTGTAGTATCAAATCCAATTAGTCCAGTAACTTTACTATCTATAACAAGTATGTCACCACCTTCGACACTTTCAATTGTTAAAGGACCAACAACAGTTGAACTATCAGTTGATGTAAATGTTACAGTTTGTGCTGCTGCTGGCGCAGTTCCAGATAAGCCACTTAATCTAATACGTGTTTTACCGTCGTTGTATTTTCCTGCTGTGCCGTCTAAGGCGTATACACCTTTATCAGCAAAGTATGAAAAAGAATTTAACCATTCTACTCTAACACCATTTGTTGCTACAAGTGCGTTAACATTCGGTGTAATAAACGTTACTGCGTGGAATAGACATGCTGCTTCTTTTGAGCTTGCGTTAACAACACTACCATCTAAGTATGCACCTGCACCTGCATCGCCTTGATTAAAGCCTCTAGGATCTTCAGCTGTTAATACACTACCTTTTGTAATAACCGTTACGTTTCTTATGTATGGACTTCTGCTTGAAACAAGCATATTGTTTGCATATTTAAATGCATAGCCTGGGCTATAAAAATCTTTTATTGTTACATCTTCAACAGTTGTTTCACCGTTAAGTAAAAATGCATCATTTGTATTTGTACCAGATGTAGGTGTAATTGTAACACTTCTTAATGAGTGACCCTTTACTGTTACTCCTACTGGAACAGTAAGTGGAAATATCTCTTCGTATGTTCCAGGGTATAGATAAACTGTATCGCCGGCACTTGCAATACTAACTGCATAAGCTAGTGTTGCTACAGGGTCATTAGGGTGTGTACCAGTGTTTGTATCGTCACCGTTAGTAGATACATAGTATAAGTTACCTGGACGTAATCCAAGGTCAACACCGCCTACGTCTAAGTCTTGTGTGTCGATATTATCAACAACAAAACTGTTTACATAGATGTTATCCCAACGCTTTGTAGGAGTACCTAGTGTATAAGTGTCAGTTGTGTCTGGTATAATGTGTGATGCTACGTCTGCATCAAAAGTTAGTGAATCTGTGTCTGCATCACCAAGTGTAATATTGCCGCCAATTGTAACATTACCACTTACGTCAACATCGCCGTTAACTTGTAAATCTGAATAAACTTCAACTTGACCTGTGCCGTTTGGACGTAATTCAATGTTTGCGTTTGACTCATTAGTTTCAATAACATTGTCATAAAGTGATAGACTCTGAATGTCTAGTTGCCTTTGATATACAACTGTATCAGTACCTGTAGTTAATAAATTTAATGTGTTTGCACTAGAAATAGTATTGCCAGTAATAGTAATATCAGCAATATCTGCTTGTGTATCAACAAGTAAATTATTAGTTCGGGTTGTACCATTAATATGTAATTCGTGTGACGGAGTAACAGTTTTAATACCAATCTTATGATTAGCTGGATTACCGTTAGATACATCTAGGTATAAAAGATCCGTCTCAAAAGCTAAATCAATTCCATTACGAATTAAATTTGACTTTAAAAGCGGACCGGATATGCGACCAACAGCCATCTCTTCTCCTTAACACGGGGATCCTGTCCCTCTAGCCTAAGTTTTCAGCTTTCGCTCTTTGCTGGCTAACCACAGTTTGACCCTGCAACATTAATGGTCGTATGCTGCATTAATAGTATTTATCGTATGTAGGAAATAAGTGGTGATTACCCTAGAACTAGAGTCCAAAAATCAATAATTTCTTCAAACTCTGAAGCATTAACATTATCAACAATACCCCTAGCTGCAATCCATTCTGTACCATTGTAAACTTCTTGGATTTCCAGTGCTGTATTCCAACGTATTTCACCTTGCTGCGGTGTTGCACCTTTGTTTGTTTCGTCACCTACTGGAGTAACTACACCTGTTGTTGAATTAATTTTTGTATATCCAAAGCCTGTTTGACCGATAACTAGACCTGTTGCTGATTCATTTAATATTATGTTATTATCAAACTTTAAGCCGTTTGGTATAGTAATACCTGTCCCTGGCGGAGATAACGTTAAATCATTTGCACCTGATATTGCTATGTTGTTATTTCTAATAGATATTGCGTCGACGTCTAAACCAGTCATAGATAGCTCTGTAGACGTTAATGTCCCTACTAGACTGTTATTAACATTAAATTCTACAGTATTATTAGTTGTTGTTGATACGTTTGTTCGTGAATTTGCACTATACACACCGCCAAAGTATTGTAAATCTTGACTGAAGCCTTCAAATAGACCAAGTTGACTATTATAACGTATATCGCCTAAGTTTCCCGACGGTACTGGAGCAACTCCAGCATCTAATATTAAATCATTTGGTCCAAATATTGTGGTTGCATCACCACCGTCATAAACAGTTATTAGTATATCGTCAGCATCGCCGCCATCAATAATCTCATCTGCTAATCTTTGTATTCTTTGTGAAATATCTCCAACTGGTATTTGTAATGAACTATTTGATTGTATATCTATATTAGTTGTGTTAAGTATTATAGTACTATCTGTTGTTGATATTACGTTTTCGTTAAATTTAATATTTTGTAACTCAACAAATCCTGTACCTGCTGCACGTAATTCTAAATTTGAATTAGAGTTTGATGTGGTAATTACGTTATCAAATAATTGCACATCTGTTGCACTTACCATATTTTCTAAAGCAAATTCGTCATTAATAACAATGTCAGTTACTGTTATATCTCTTGCTGTTAAATTATTTGTTACATTAACATTACTATCAAAATTTACAGTGCCGGTGCCATTAGATTCTAGACTTAGATTACTATTACTAAGAGTAGTAGTTAATACATTTCCATCAATAAGTATATCTTCAAATAGGAATGGTTGGTTTGTAATACTAAAATTACCACTTAAATTAATGTCGCCTGTTAAATTTAAATTACCAGTTTGATTATTATCCCCAACATACGTAATTGTACCTGTAATAGTTGTGTCTTGTAAATCAGTATCGCCATTTACAGTTAAGTTTTGATTTATAATAGTGTTTTCTTGAGAAACTACATTTCCAGTAGCACGTAATTCTAAATTACTATTTGACAATTCTGTAGTAATAAAATTGTCGTCTATTGTTATATTATTATCAGTTGTAGAAAATTTATTAGAAGTAATAATTTGAGAATTAACAATATTATTAGTATCCATACTAGGCGAGGACATAGTGTTTGGTATTACTGTATTTTCAGTAAACAATATATCGCCAGTGCCGTTTGCACGTAATTCTAAATCAGCATTTGATGTAGTTGTAGTAATAAAGTTATCGTCAATTAGTATTTCTTCAAGTTGTGCGTTACCTGTAACATCTAAATTTCCTGTAACATTAAAATCTTCAGTAATAGTTAAATTACCATCTTGAATATTACCTTGTAAAGTTACGTCACCGTTAATTTGCAAGAAGCCGTTATATTGTAAAACTCCTCCTACAGTTAAATTATTAGATATTGTAACAGTGTCGTCAGTGTCAATTAAAATATCACCAGTGCCATTTGCACGTAATTCTAAATCCGAATTACTTTCAGTTGTAGTAATAAAATTATCTTCAATATACAAATTAGAATTACTAAATTCTCCTGCAAGAGTATAATTTCCAGTTTGTGTTTTATTTCCAGTTTGTGTAATATTTCCGTTAACCGTTACATTGTCAATATCAGTAGTGCCATTAACTATTACATTATTTTGTACAATAGTATCCGCACTTATATTTGTAACATTCATTAACCGAAGATAATCATTACCAACTGAAGGCTTATGTGTTATTTTATTGCCTTGTATAACCACATTAGTTATATTTGCAGTATCAAACCTAACATTATCAGTTACAGTAATTATACTGTTTGGTGCAGACAAATCACTCAGTGATAAATTATTATTAATTTGTACTTGTTCGCTTGTATTAATAGTACCAGTGCCGGCAGCACGTAACTCTAAATCAGCATTTAACGTAGTTGTAGTAATTACGTTTCCGTCAACTAATATTTCTTCAAGTTGTACTTGAGATCCTGAAACTAAATTTCCATCTAAATTAAGATTAGTAATACTAATATTGCCTGTAGTATTTTTATCACCTACGAGCTGTATATTTCCAGTTACATCTAAAGATTGTAAATCAGTGTCGCCACTTACAGTTAAGTTATTATCAACTTGTACATTGTTATTAGGAATAAGAATGTCGCCAGTGCCGTTAGCACGTAAATCTAAGTCAGCATTGCTTGAATCAGTTGTAATAAAATTATCTTCAATATGTATGTCGTCTATTTGTGCTTCAGTAAGCCAAATGCCGTTCCACTTTTTATTTAAAGATCCTAAATCATAAGAACTTGTAATATTAGGATTAATATCTTGATCAAAATTAACATTAAATTTTAATGTATCAGATGCTTGATTACCCATTAAGTTTAACTGCCCGTCGAACGTTAGGTCTCCGGTAATGTCTACATCGCCAGTTACATTTGTATTATCTAGTAGATTAATATCTCCGCCAAATGCATCTACATTTATATCACCAATTACAGAAGATATTGTATTTTGATTGAATAATAAATTACCTGTACTTACTTCTTCGCCGTCAATTATAGTTACGTTGCCGTTTGTCGTTGCACGTAGCCTACCAAAGCCTTGTACTTGGCCTTCATTAATTACAATACTACTTTCACCAGTATCTTGGTTAATAAAAAAGTTATCACCAATTCTAAAATTGCCAGCATGATTAACAGTTTGATAATAAATGTTACCACTGTTTAATTTTGATATTTCTTGCGATTGTATAACTCGACTAGGATCATTATCAGAATATTTTCCTACACCAACATATGCCATATTGTGTTGTATAAGGTACATTAACGTATCTGAACCGTCTGCTACTGCTCCGTAATTTCCATAGACATTTGCAGATCCTATTGATCTTATTTCTGCGCCGTAGTCTACTGTTGACCCGTCTGTGCTTAGATGTCCTGTGCTTCCGTTAACAGCATACAGTCCTCTATTTGCAAAATATGTAAACGAGTTTAACCATTCAACTTTTACACCATTAGTCATTGTAAGTGCATCAACACCCGGAGTAATAAATGTTACAGCATGGAACAACATACTTGCATCTTTACTAGTGCTTAGTACACTTGCTCCGTCTACTAGGGCGCCTTTACCAGCATCACCTTGTGCAAAACCTCTTGGGTCACTTGCACTTGTTACGCTACCTCTTGTAAGTACAGTTATGTTTTGAACATACGGGCTACGACTTGTTACTGTTGCGTTCGGCGCAAAACTAAATGCATACCCTGTATAAAAATCTTTTATAGTTAAATTAGTTACACTTGATTCGCCATTGAGTAGAAAAATATTATTTGCATTAGTAGCTTGCGTAGGTTTAACTATAGTATTTCTTAAATCAAGACCAGTTATTGTTACGCCTTGAGGAACTGTTATAGGACAAATTTCCTCATATTCGCCTGGCGCAATATGAATAGTGTCGCCTGCTGATGCTTGTGATGCCGCATGCGCAATTGTAAGGAATGGTCCTTGTGGATGATCGCCTACATTTGCGTTATCGCCGTTAGTTGACACATAATACAAATTACCAGGTCTTGTGCCAATGTTAACGTTGCCAATAAGAGCAACTTGTGCGTCAATGTCTTGACCGTTTAATAGTCTTGCTTCAATTGTCTGCCAGCGTTTTCCTGGAGTACCTAAGTTATAAGTTACGTCAGCATCAGGAATAATATTTGATGTAACGTCTGCGTCAAATGTTATACTATCTGTGTCTGCATTACCAAATGTAACGTCACCGTCTAATCGTACATCACCTGTAACATTTAGATTATTCTCAACCCATAAGTTATTAAACTCAGTTATACCAGTTCCGTTTGGTCTTAATTCAATATTAGTATCTGTAGTATATGTACTAATACGATCGTCGTCAATTAGTAAATTATCTGTTTTTACTCGATTAGCTGTAATGTTATGCCTTGCATCGAGTACAATATTATTAGTGCCGCCGAACGGTTGCACTGTGCTGTTTGTAAAATTTAGTATTGGAAAATTAGCTTCAGTATCTACAATTAAATTTGTAGATCTAGTAGTTTGAGAATTTTGTAATTCATTACTTGGAGAGTTAGTCTTAACACCTACTCTACCGCTACTAACGTCAAGATATATTAAGTCAGTTTCAAAGCTGAGATCAATACCGTTACGTATTAAATTTTCTTGTAATAATGGTCCTGATATTCTACCTACTTGCGACATAATTTACTCCTGTGCAAGTATTTATCGGGTTATTTGTCGAAGTTATGTACTACAGTTACAGGCTTAGCAAGATCAACTGGACTTGTAAACTTAATATACCAACCGTCTGCATACGGTGAATTAGGTCCTGTTAAATTACCTGCTGAACTTTGTTCTAATGTATAGTTTGTTGTAGGTAGTTGAACAACGTTCTCAACTAATACAATTACATGTTCTGCTGCTTCTGGTTGTACATAATCCGGATCGCCACTGTTAAGTATGCCAAACACCGTTTCGGTTGCATCGCCGTTACCTAAGTTTTGCCATACAATGCCTGGATTTGTGTTTGGTTCTTTATAGCGTAAACGTCTCCACTCACTGTCATTGTATGCTTCTAAGCCAATCTCAACTCCGCCTGTATCTAATGATGTATTATAGCGAATGTGCCCGTTATTAGGTGTAGCTGGGCGTTGTGCTGTTGTACCTTTAGGCACAAGCATACTATTTGTTGAGTCAACAATTACTTGATCGTCAATATCATACTTAACACCTTTTCCGTAGATGTTGCGTAGATTAGTGTTTTGTGCCTTAAGTAATCTCATTTATAATACCTTCATATAGCTCACTGTACATGCTAGTCTTCCTGTACCGCCTACACTTGCTTCACCGTTTATTACAACACTGTCGCCGCCTTCTAAAATTACACGCTCAGTGTCAAACGTAAATGTTTCGCCAGCTGGTAAAGACAGTCTGCGAACTACACTAGTAGTAGCATCTGCATATGCTCCTGTACTAGGAACTAGGTGTAAATCAAATGCACAAGTTTCGTTTTCTGGATTTGCAGCAGTAGGATTGTAAGTGTTACAGACAAGAATATTTGTAATTGCCCATTGCTCACCTACTGGTACTGTTAACATTGTATACCTAAAGTTATTAGGTGCATTTGCTACGTTATCTATAATTGCTTGATTTACTATTGCCATTTTATTTCCTTAAAAAATCATACTATACAAAAGTGCTCTGTTTCTACTTACTAGTTCATCTCTTTGTGAATTTTCATTAACAAAAAAGAGTCCAGAACCTCCAGCATTACTGGTATTTGCAAAAACTGTAACACCTTCATCAGGTACAGGAATATTATCAGGTGTAGTTTGATCACCTTCGTGACCTAATCTTTGTATTCTAAAATTATCTTCAATAACAACTTGACCTGTACCCATTGCTCCGAGTATCAAATCGTTACCGCTTGTTTCTGTTGTTTTTAACTCAACGCCTCGTCCAGTTAAAGACTCTATTCTTAAACCATACAAGTCAGCATAGTCGCCAAACACTTCAACTACATCAACGTCATCGATAGTAGCTACTATACGACTAGGTGTGCCAGTTTGCGAATCATCAAATGTTTCAAATTTTGTTAAATTACCAATTGGACCTTCTTGTATCCTGCTTGGTACTGTTACGTTAAAGAAGTTTGTAATTGAATCATCAACATATTTTTTATTCGGAATATCATCATCGTCAGTTACTCGTAACTCGTAGTCGTTTGCGCCGTCAATAGATATTTTTGCACTAGCATTATTACTATCAATATAAAATGCAAAAGGATTACCGCTTGTTGTAATACTAACAGTTTCAATACCTAATATATTTCCTGACGTATCCCTACCAGACCAACCACCGCTTCTAGTAGTTCCTGGTACAGTAGTATCAGTCCAATCAATTGCATCAACAAATAACCATCTACCGTTAACGTCAGTTCCTCTTTCTACTTCGATACCAGCTTGACCGCCTCTAGTGATGCCGCTTGCTGTTTCACCTTGATTTAATATTATAATATTATCTTCAATGGTCATGTTAGTAGTTTCAACTACTGTAGATTGGCCTTGTACTACTAAATCACCAGTAATAACAACATCTCCAATCTCATTGCCTGTATCAAGAGTTATTCTTCCTCCTGATTCTGTAGAGATTTTGTAATCACCGCCAATTTTTAAAAACTTTGTTGACATTTAAATATCCCTTAGCAAAACAATAGATTGTGTTGAATCATGATCAAGTTCCCACTTATAATTATTATTCTTAAAATCTATCATTATATCATTTATTACTTTCTTTATAAAAACACTAGAACACATCTTTAAACAAATTGCATATAACGACATTTCGTTATCTTTTAATTCATCTGTATCTTTAGATACTAATGTACATGTTCCAATGTTTCCGTTGTTATCTTTAACCTTAAATGTATTATCGGAAAGTTGCTCTAAAACAGACCCAAATGGATCTGCCTTAGAGTTTCCTATCTTAACCGAAACGATCAAATCTTTTAGATTTTTTAAAAAATTCCAAAAAACATTAATTGGTCGTTCCATTACATCAGTCCTTATGCGTCTGCTGTGAAATCGTCATCATCAGTGTTGGAGACATCATCTTCACCAGCTTCTTCAACTTGTGCTGCACCATCTGTAGTACTTGTACTAAAGTTCCATGGCACTGACTTTCCGTCATATGCGTTTGCGCCTGTAGCACTTGGAGCAACTAGTGTTACTTTACGTCCAGAAATTTTACTTACTGTGTATGTTTCTGCATCATCCATTTTGAATGAAATAGCCATTTCACCTGCTGTTAGTGCTGCTGGTAATTTGCCAGTTGTTAGCACACAAGTATGTAATGTATCTAACGTACCTGTTTCTGAACATACGAATCTTTTAGATCCTTTTTGCTTTACAATGAAGCCTTCTTTAACGCCTGCTCCGTCGTGAAAGTTAACTTTGATTTCATCTCCTGCACCAGGACCTGTAGTAGCATCTGCAAAAAATCTCTTGTTTAGTGGTCTTCCCATTTTTTTTCTCCTATAAAAAGTAGTCCAATGCCCGTTCTATGAGCTACGCTGTGGGTACAGCATAAGTCCGCCTTGCGGCACACTATTTGACATTAGTATTTATCAAAGGGTTAACAGAAAAGAAAAAGAAAAAAGGCCTACCGCATTAGTGGGTAGACCTTTTAATAATAAAGTGATAGGTTGGGATTAATGATTACCAACAACTCCTCAGCAACTCATTTCTAAGTTCGGAGAGCCTAACATCGGAAAGTTACTTCCAAAATACGCATCTTTGTATCTCTACACTCATGCGCTCCTACTACAGGTGCTAGCCAAGTTTACAACGCTGCGGTTGCTTATTCCTTGCACTATCTAATCTAAACCGTCGTCTAGCTTATGTACTTAATATAACATCATTATAAACAATGTCAACCACTTTTTTAAAAAAAGTCAAAAAAATAGGCCCCGAAGGGCCTATTCTAGTTTAATAAATTAAACTTAGCTGAAGCTTACTGCACTGTTAGTAATGTCAACTTTACCTAAGTAATCAGCTGCGTTACCAAGCGATGATGCTGTGTTGTTTAGTTCCACATAACCATAACGTGTCATGAATGATACAGTTGGTTCAAATGTATCTGGATCTAGTACAACGCCTGAGCTCATTAGTGGGATATATGGGCAATAGAACGCTGCTGCGTCTGATTCGCTTGATCCTTTGTAACCAATAAGTACTGGACTGCTGTCAGCTGCATATGTGTTTACATATACTTTCATTGCATTGTTCAATGTACCAACCATTTTAGTGTTAGTTGGTGCTTCGAATGTACCTTCTGTTGTTCTTGCGAACGCTGAAGTTGTAGCAGACTGTAGGATAGTTAGTGCAAATGGTGATACCACTGCCCAGTTACCTGCGCCTCTACGTGTACGCTGTGCAATCAAGTTACTTACGCGGTTGATTTGTACTGCTAATGCAGCATGCTCATCACCTACGAAAGTAGCTGTGCCACTTACTGCTGATTGGTCATAAGTTTCAGCAGCAGATCCTGCTAGTGAACCTAAAGAAGCTAATACTTCTTGATCAATTTCAGCTGTAATTTCTTGTGCTAGAGCAGCCATAATTTCTGCTTCAACATCAATACCATGCTGTGACTGTGCATCTTGAGCTGCCTCAAAGGTCCAACGTGCTGATAGCTTACGTGATTTAGCTTCAACAGTCTGCTTTAAGATCTGAATGCTCATTCTGTTGCCTGCCGCGCCTTCTAATGCGCTTGTGGCTGCTGCCCTGTCGTCTGCTGCGGCACCTGAGTAACCTTCAGCAATTTTGAATGGGCTTAGTGCTTCATCACCAGCTGCTGTGTCTGTTCCGTTGGTGCTGTTAAAAGCATCTGCGTAACGTACACGTAGTGTGTGAATCTGACCAACTGGACCAGTCATAGGTTGTACACCTACTAACTCGTTAGCAATAACAGTTGGCATAACACGTCTGATAACTGGTAGGATAACACGGTTAAGTGTTGCTACGTTACCTGCGCTTGTTGCACCCGCTGTTGCAGCTTCTGAAAGATACTTGCGAGTGTTTTCTAGTGTGGCAGCCATTACTGACTTCTTGTTACCGTCTAGGCCTTCAAGAAGAGCAGTCTTTGTGTCTGTCCAGCGACTTTCTAATAGTTCTGACATCATAATCTCCTTAATTTAATCCAGCAAGACGGCGTAAGTCTAATACATTAGAATCGTCTGCTTTTGGTGTCATAGTTTTTTCTTGTGTTCTGTTGCCTGTAATTTCTTTTGCCTCTGATAAGACTGCCTTGCGCTTCGCTGGTCCGTTGCCGTCAATAACTGATGGTAGGTACTTATTGAAAGATTTATTTAATCTGTCAGTTTGTACACTTTCCAGTAAGTCTGTCATGATATCGCGCTGATCCTTTGATAAAGGAGCAACTAGATCTGTCATAATTTTCTCTCTGCGAACTGATTCAGAAAGTACTTTATTTTTATTTTGCTGTGCTTCTGCAATTTCAATAGCTTTCTTAGCAGCAACTTTTGCTTCACTAATCTGCTTGTTCTTTGCATCGACAACTTTTAAAAGTTTAGATGTTTCTGAGTTTTCGTTTAGATAGCTACTTGTGTATTCACTTGCGAATGCTTCAAATAACTTACGACCAAAGTCGTTCTGTCTTGCTTCATCAATATCTTCTTTAAGTTGATGTATTTCGCTACGTAGAGCTTTGTCAACTGTTTCTGATACTGCTATTGCACTTCTTTCGATAAAGTCTGTTTTGACCTTAGCGAAGTGTTCCTTAGCTTCACGTACTAATCGTACTTTCGTTTCAGCTAAGTCTTGTTTATCTTCGTGGAACTCTGCAATTTCTTTAGATAATGCTTCAACAACAAAATCTTCAAGTTTAGCATGCTGTACAGCCATTGCTTTGCGTTCTTCGTGTAGTTCGGAAACTTCTGTTTTAAGCTGTTCCATAACAAAACCTTGCATAAGGTCTGCGTTTTCACGCATAGCAATAGCATACTTCGCTTTTGCTTCAGCTAACTGCTGACGATCTTCTGCAAATTCTGAAATTTCTTCAGCTAGACGTTCCTCAAGCAACTTGTCAATAGCTTCCACCATTGTTTGCTTGTCATGCTCGTACTTTTGAGCAAACTCCTCACGAAGTTCCGCAGTGACTGCTTTACGGTTTTCACCGATTTTAGCTTCCCATGCTTCTTGAAGTTCTGCTTTTACATCATCTGTAAGTGCATCGCTTTCGAAGAGTGATTTTAATGCGTCCAACATATTATTCTCCTCGTTTATTGGAGACCATTGATTATATTAACCAATTGATTCTTTAAAAACTTTTGTGCCTTTGCATCTTCTTTTGTTGCCTCTGCTAATTCATATGCCTTCATCCCGCCACGAGTATTCATGATATGTTCATATATCGGAGTTGGATATGCACCAGGGGCGCTGGGTTGAGCCACAACGTCCACAGTGATTATTTCAAAACCAGTAACGTTGCCGTTACCGTCAACTTCACCAGAGCCCCTAGAGGAAACACCTAGTTTAACACCTGCTTCTAACATAGTTTTAACTAACTGTCCCATAGGGGTTGGTAAGATTTTCATTTTGCCGAAACCGTTATCGCCATCCATCCACATATCTGTGATCATATGACTTACACGATCTAAGTTAATGTTAAGACCCTCTGGGTGGTCAACTTCGCCGATTACACTAAAACCTTCGCTGATTTGATCATTGAGAGTTTTGACAGCCCTTCCAATCTCATTTACAGGATACACACGCTGGTTAGCGTTGCGTACTCCGCCCTGGATACAAATACCTTTTAGGTAAAGATCTTTGCCTCCATTTGAGTTTTCCGCGGTCTCAAGTACCATGCCTGCTTGGTCAAATGTCAAATGTTCTCTTAAAAAGTTGGCCATGTTTGGTTCCTAACGTCTTTTTTAGCCGCCAATAGTTGGTTTTTTATTAGCTGCTGTCTCTGGCTTGCCCTTTTTCTCAGCGCCGTGGCCAGGTTGATTGCTGCCTGCTTTAGCAGCTTTACCGCCTGGAACATTTACGTTACCAGCCGAATCTTCTTTTGCACTTGTATCACTTAGTGCTGAACCTTTTACAGTTGAACCTGCGCCTGCTTCTGGATCACCAGCTACTGCATTTTTTGCAATATTAGCACTTGTGCCGCCCATGTCATTTTTACCTGCTACTGCTGACTTTGTACCGTTAGTACCTGTGTCACCCATTGTAGCTGATACTTTTTCAACATACTCGCGCATTGTTTCGCCTGCTGACTTTTTGCTTTCATCAACTTCTTCGTCAGTTGCTTCTTCGACTTCTTCGTCTGATTCAAAAGCAATTGCTTCGTCTTCAACATCGTCTATCATGTCGTCAACTGCGTCTCCGCCTTCTTCATCATCACCAGCTTCGTCGTCGCCGTCCATCATTTTTTCAAATTCTGCTTTTAGGTCGTCTAGCGCATCTTCAAGATCCATTACACGATCTTCCATGTCACCTTCTTCACCTTCGTCGTCGCCTTCTTCGTCGCCGCCCATTTCCATGTCGTCGCCTGCGTCACCACCCATCATTGCGTCCATTGGGTCAGCTTCAACTTCAAATTCGCCTAAGTCGAATCCTTCTTCAACTTCTTCATCATCTGACTCGTCTAGATCTTCGTCATCTGACTCGTCTAGATCTTCGTCATCTGACTCGTCTACTGCTTCATCATCTGACTCGTCTACTGCTTCGTCATCAGCTTCGTCTAGATCTTCTAGATCTGACTCTAGTAAACCTTCGTATATGTTACGTGATTTTTCTACCACAATCTCGTGGAAAAGCTCTTCTGCACCTGCTTTATCTTCGTTGATAAGGCGCTCAAGCATTTCTTCAAATTTATTTTGATCTGCCATTGTTTTCTCCTATAAATGAATGTATTACCCTGTTGGGTAAGGCTGTCAATACTATTTACTCTATACGGAAAAAAGTATGCAGAAATAGGCCAAAAACAGGCTGTTTTCGGCTGGCACTATGATATTTCGAACATTTTCGTGAAATCTTCAACAAGAACTTCGTTATAATTGTCAAAAGTATTTAGTTCGTCGGGTGAATAATTATCTGATGCTATTATTCTTACATAGTTAATATCTTTGTTTTCTTGGATTACACTACGTGTTTGGCGCATCCAATTCCCATAAAAAGTAGGTCCGTCTGTAGATTTTTTATAATTCATAGTACTTGCATATATGTTATTAAACGATGTATTATCTTTTAACCCTTTATAATCAAACCCTAAAATATAAATTGTTTCGTAACCATGTTGACTTGCTAACCATAATGCTGTCGGGCCACTACTCCATCCTTTACTTGGAGAGAAAAAATTTAGATGTTTGATGTGAGAATAGCTTTTATTAGGATTAGTCCATACTGAATGTGTATGTTGATATTTAGATTTATTAATTTCTAATATCATTTTTACATCTACTGCTACAAGGAAGTCGGGTGCAAAAGATCTATATAATGCGTTGCATCCGTATGTTTTACCGTATGGCCAAAGATCGGCAGGATCAATTGTAGCACGACTAGTGCCGTTGCCTAATACAAATGCAGTTTTTTTATTTTTTCGGTGACTAGTTTCGACAAGTTTTTTATTTTTTTCTACAACTTTTTGGATACGGCGTTGGTTTCTAATTTCTCGCCATTCTTGTTTTGTGTATTGAGTCTTGTCTATTTTTGCCATTAAATGCCAGCTTCAGCTTGGTTAGCAATGCCATACATTTGTCTTACAAATTGCAGTTCTTCTTTTGCTTCTTTGTTATGTAGTTCGCTTGCTTTACGTATTCTGTTTATCTGGCGTAATGTTAATTTGGTTTTGCGAGTATCACCTTTCTTAATAGGTGACTCGTCATACTGAGGTTCATACCTATTGTCCTCTGTAGGCTCAATAGTGTCTGGATCAAAATAAAATAGTTCTCTAAGTATCATATTGTATTTATACCGTTTGGTCCGTTGTTGCTGCTCCAGAACCTAACTCTTGTCCTGTAACAGTGTCAGGTGGTGTTGTATCTCCGCCTGCTTCTATATCTGTATCTAATGCTTCGTCTTCAATTCCAGCTAAATCGCCTTCAATTCCAGCACCAGTAACTCCTGCTGAACGCATTTCACCTGTTGCGTCAGTAGGCGGTTGCTCTAGAGCTTCGTCATTTTCTTCACGCCACATACGTTCGTTATCTGCAATTTCTTCGTCTGTCATTCCTAAGAAACGTTTCATTGCAAATCTATTTGAAACATAAGGTATAGCACTCATTTGTGTAAATGTAGGAATACGTGCATTATCAATTTCACTTTGTCTATATGCTGCAAAGTTTTGTGGTGGCTGGAATGATAAATCAAACATTGACGTATCAATGTTTACACCCTTTTCTAATACATAACGTTTAAACTCTTGATCAAAACCTTCTACAAGTAAACCTTGCAGTCTTTCACAGTATGTATTAAAACGTAATTCTTGTATGTATGCAGTACCTACTCTACCGTCATTGTATTGGCTAGCTGAATCGTCAGCGCCGGTAGGCAAGTAGCTGCTAGGAATTCGTAAACCACGTACAAGCTTATTAGTAAAATATCTAAGGTCATCAATTTCTCCTAGGTTAGTTCCGCCTGGTAGTGTTTCAACTTTTGATCCACGCCCTTCAGCAGTTTGTGGGAAAAAGTAATCTTCGTTGATTGACAGTGGATTATATGAACTGTCTATGACATTCTGACCGCCGCCTGTCGCCGATGGGATACGTCTTTGATGTATTTCCGTTTTAACACGCTCAACAAATTGCATAGCAAGGTGTGAAGGCATGTTGCCCACATCAACGTAGAATACTCTGCGCTCTGGCGCACGTTGTACACGATAGATAATAATAGCATCTTCGAGTAATTCTTTTTGTTTGTAAACTTTAAAAATAGTTTCAAGTAGACTGTTACCAAACGGATAGTTGTTGTCTAAGCCTTCTGATAAACTCAAATGCAAAATGTGTTCTGATGAAATTGTTATTTCACTTTCTTCTCTACTGAACCTTGTGCCTGCTTGTCCTGCACTTTGTCCTGCAAGATATCCTTTACCTGCACTAGAACTTTGGTAACTGCCTTGTCCGCCGTTATTTAATTGACCTTGAGTTTGATGTGGTGTTGTTGCAACAAGATCTTTAAAGTTAAGATTCATATCTTTAACAACATACTGCTCAGGACTTTTACCTTCACTTTCGTTTACAATAATTTTTGTAAGGTTAGCGCAGTCAACGTGAAATAATTTTTTAGTTTCTGGATCTCTAACAAATATTTGATCACCATACTTAAATGTATTGCGTAACAGTCTAAACATTCTAGTTTCAAACTTGTTTATTTTACACCATTGTTGTAGATACTGTGATATAATTGTTACTTCTGAATTAGTTGCCTTTTGTCTAAAATCAATTTTAAAATTAGTACCGTTCTGATCATTCTTTTGTGTACAAAACTCAGCAAGAATATCTAAAGCAGCATTTACTTCTGAGTCACTGTCCATTGTATTGTATTGACCATAACGTTCAATACGGTTTGGTGAACCAACATAAACATCAGGAAGATGTGAATTATAATTCCTTGCTGCAGGACCGGGCATATATCCTCGAGATCCTGACAGCGGAGAAAATGTTCCGCTTGGGTTATCTCCTGTTGGTACTGGGGTAAAATATTTTTTCCAACTCATTTAGCTTCCTTAATACACCGATCCTACGGATCCAAGTGCAGATATTTGTTTCTTACTATTTTTTTCAATTGACATTAAAATAGAAGCGGTGTTACTCATAGTAGTATTTAATTGATTTATAGCATTTATGACACCTTCTTGATTAATTGTAGCACCATTATTATTAGTTGTCAATGAATTTAATTGTGCTTGCATCTTATCTGCATTTGCTAAAAACTTACCAGCGTTGCTATCTTCAGGAACAACTGCTTCACGATTGTGTAGTTCTGCTAGTGTACCTGTTCCAAAGTCTCTAAATCCGTTAGTACCGTTCCTAAACTGTGGTGGCTGTCCAGCAGGGTTTAATATTGCCCTATGTTTAGCAATTTCAACTAATAGATCTGCAGGCATTGGTCGGTTCCTAAATGCTTCTATCCTTGCTGCATATTCTTCGTCTGTTTCTGCTTCTCTTGCACCTACACCAAAGAGACCATTAGATGCTTGTAGTTGCTCGCCAACAACTTGGCCTTGCATATACTCTAACCTATTAATATTTTTTTGTAGATCTTCGTTTACTAAAGTAGCATTAGCAGGATCTAATCTTCCAGACTCAAGTCCGCGGATTTCGTAGTCTTTACGTTCTCGTCTTAATCTTTCGTTATCTAATACACCTAACTTATTATCAATTCCTTCTTGTAATCTTAACATTACTCCTTCAAAGTGATAACCAACAGTGTCTACTAATTGTGTGCCGCCAGTGGATGACATAAAATCTTTTATAGAATCTACAAATGCGTTACCAATTCGCACTCCTAAGCTTTCACCTTCTTCGCCAGGAGGAAATAATTTGTCCATAACCTGTGACATTAAACTTTTACCAGCAGTTTCGGAATCTTCAAGTCCAATCTTTTTCAAAAATTGTGCATATATTGATTCGGAACCTTCTCCAGTTTCGAACCCCACAAGTTCTAAGAACTTATTTGATACAAATTTATACATATCAGCAAATCCGGATGCTATTTTTTCAAATAATCCTCCTTGGCGTTGCATATCAGTTTCTTGATCTCTTGGATCTACATCTACTAGCTCACCTAAGAAATAATCTTTTATATTTTCATATATTTCGCTAATCTTTCCTGAAGGATTAGCAGCAAACTCGTCAACAAATTGATTAAAGTTTGTAATAAATCCTTGTATCTTTTCGTCAGTAAACATACCATCTAATAGATTAGTAATTGCAGGTGCTAATTTATCTATCATCGGTGTAAGAATTTTTGCTCTCATTTGTTCAATCATATTACTAAATTGAGCAAGTCCATTTGTAAGATCATCTCGTTGTGCTTGTTCGTCTTCTGCTGCTTTACCTGATGCGTCTGTAATAGATAAAAATGCTGCTGCACTATCTTGTAAATCTGCAATCGGATGTCCTAATTGTCTCAATCCGCCAATTGCTTCGGGACTATTCATGAAATCAGCCATCATCGGGCCCATTTGTTTTAGTCTATCATTAAATTCTTCTTGAGTTAAGTTTCCTGCTCGGTATGCTTTCATTGTTTCTAATGCAAGACCGTCAGTCATACTTACTAATGAAGCTTCTAATGGATTGTTTGCAATTCCATCTGCTAATCCTTTTAGTGCTGTTACTGCTGCGCCGCCGCCTTGCTCTGCTATTTGACTCAGTCTAGCTGTGTTTGCATCAAATTCAGCTACATTTCCATTTCTAGCTAGAATTTCAGATCTAATACTACGAACCATTGCATCGGCTTGAGTTGCAGCAAGTGCCTGTTCAGCATCTTTTCTATTCATGCCTGTAATTTTTGTTAGTTTATCTAGTTCTTTAATGTAACTTACACTACCTTGTAGTAATTGATCATTAGATAGTCTTTCTAGATTACCTAAACGTGCTTGGTTTCTAGTATAGCTTGCTAAACCTTCCACAACGCCTTCAACAGTAAGTCCCATACCAATCAATTGGCCGCGTAATCCTTGCTCCCCCATTGATTGATTTAATTGAATAAATCGTTTTGCACCTTCACTAGCAGTACTACCTAACATTTTCATTACATCTGAATTTCCAATTAGTGCATTTTCAAGTATTTCTGCATTAATACCTGATGTTACTAAGCTTCTTCCCATTTCTTTAATATCATTATTAAAAGATATACCTACATCGGAAAAACTACGTAATCTATCCACTGCCGCTTCTAAGAATCGAGTAAAACTACCTAAATGCTCTCCTACCACAGGTAAATGATCAGCAAAATCAGATAATCTAGTGCCTCCCATAACAAGTTGTTTAGATAGTCCAGTTGCACTACCTGCAATTCCTGCAATTCCGGCAACTAATCCATTAAATGCGTTACCTGCTAAACCTGATAGTGTACTTGTGCTCTTTTTCAGTGCAGCAGTATTTTTATCACGCTCTTCTGTGTTGTCTGCAATACTACCGGAAGCAGTTTTTAGTGATTTTTCATAATTTTGTAATACTTGTTGTTTAGGAGAATTTATGCCATTTGCTTTTGCCAACTTATCCATAGCCACAAGAAGCCTACGCAGAGTAACTTCACTAGCTACTCCGGCTTCGCCGCCTACATTACCAATATCGACTTCTTCTGCCACTTATTCATCTCTCCAATTAACTACGTATATAAATATATATGATACATATTTACACATTGTATTTATCAGGAGAAAAACATGTCGGAAACAAATAATCCGTTACATAAATTTTATAGACAGCCTAAAATTTATATTACATTACCATCTAAAGGGCAATTTTGGAAACAAGGCTCTATTGATTTACCTGAGTCAGGTGAAATTCCAGTATTTGCTATGACAGCTAAAGACGAATTAATGACTAAAACACCAGATGCGTTATTAAACGGCGAAGCAACTGTTGAATTAATTCAAAGTTGTGTTCCTAATATCAAAGATGCTTGGCAAACACCAAGTACAGACTTTGATGCAATACTAATTGCTATCCGTATTGCTACATATGGAGAGAATATGGACATTAGTTCATTTACTCCAGTAATATCAGAAGAAAAAACATTCTCTTTAGACTTAATAAGACTGCTGGATACTATTCAAGTCGAGTCATTTGAGACTCAGTTACATACTAACGAACTATCATTCGAAGTTAGACCGCTAACATATAAAGAAATGACCGACACAACAAACGAAACGTTTGAAGAGCAGCGTATCTTTAATGCAGTGTCAAATAACGACATGCCTGAAAATGAAAAAATAGCACTTTTTAGAGATAGCTTTAAAAAACTTACTGCACTAACAGTTAGAACATTAGAAAAAAGTATTGTTAGCATTACTGTTGGTGAAGATGTTGTAGTTAACCCAGCAATGATTGCAGATTTTATTAATAATAGTGAAAAAACTGTTTTTGAACTAATAAGCAAGCACATCGAAGTACAAAAAGATAAGTTTAAAATTAAACCTATGATTGTTGATGCAACTCCGGAGGAAATTGAAAAAGGTGTTCCTGAAACCTATGAACTGCCTTTGATATTTGACCCATCAAGTTTTTTCGTATAAGGATCTTAACTTTAACGGTCGAAGAAGTATTAGCAGAAGTTAAGGTCCTTGAAAACGAGTGTAAAAATTTAAAATTAGAACTATTTAAATTTGCATGGTTTAGTCGAGGTAGCTTAACTATTGATCATGCATTTGATTTATGTATAGAAGATCGTGAACTTCTTCACGAAATGATTCAAGGAAATTTAGAAACTACTAAAGAATCAGGATTACCGTTCTTTTAATTTATTTTGCTTGTCTAAACAATTGAAGAATACGTTGCTGACCACCTTGGTCATTCATAGCTTGTGCTAACTTACCCAATAACGGTGCAATTTCTTTTCTTTCATTAGGTGCTAGTACTTCACCGTTGCCTGCTTTTTGTAATGCTTTAGCAGCTATTGCAGGACTCTTAATACCAGTAGTAGATTTAAACTTGTTCATAGCTTGTGCTACAGCTTTGTTATTTCCGGCTGCTGCTGGTGCACCGCCATCTGTAGCATATTTACTGCGCTGTTGTTGACCAGGTGCTTGTTGTTTAAACCCTTGTTGTACTAAACTCATAATAACTTTATCAATTACTTGCGGAGCAACAGCTTCAGTAACACTATTGTCTAAACTAGCTGTTAGTGTAGCTGGATTTGGCTTAGGTGTTGCAACAGGTTTCTTTGGAACAATTTTTCTTACAGTTTGTACAACTGAATTTTTATCAAACCCTGCTTTTTGTAAAAAGTCAACTAGGTCATTAAGTTCTAATTGATTTTTCTTAATACCTGCTCCTGACATAAATTGATTTAATTCTCTTTTGATACGATTTGCTTCGTCACCTACATCAGCCTTAGTAGCCATCTTACCAGCAGCATTTTGCATACCAAGTTTACCTGCTACAGCTGAGCCAATTTTACGTGCTGCTTGACCTAACGCTCCAGCTGGTGCTTCATCTAAGTCATTTTCATTAAGAAGATCATTTATTTTCATCAGAGTTAATCCTTTGTGTACTAGTTAAAGTTATTTATCATACTATTGAATATCTACTTCGTAGATATTAGTTATCGCTAACGCTCAAACTACTTACTTCGTTTATAATTATGTTTGTTAGAAGTGATTATAATATGAACAAATGCATTATTACGAATGTAATAATGTTTAAGTTTCATGTAGATTGTTTCAGTCAGACGGAACCTGTTACGGTCCCATCTAATCTCAAAATACGCTTCATGTGAGTCGCACCAGCCGAGACATTGGAAGTAGGTAATTGTTTATACACAAAGTACAATGGGCTCTGACCTTTCCCAACCTACGTCGACATCGCTTGCGCTACCTCTCGCTTCGTTCCTATTGCTAAAGAGTTTTTATGTACTGTGTTGTGTTTTTCGACTGCCAACATGCAATCTATATCAACTAGTAAGCCCAATTTGTTTGATGGCTTCCACACTCTGGTGTGTCAATCAATATGTACGTGTGCTTCTATACGAGAGCTTTTTCCACAGCGGTATTATTAAACTGGCCCGCCAACCTTAGGTGTTGGAATGCTTTGCCTGTATGTAATATTTTTAGGAATGCCTGTTGCTATAATAAATCTGCCTATAAACAAGTATAGTTGATCTACATATAACTGTCAACCGATTAAGTTGGTTTTTTTGCCTGCATGTGATGTTCTAGCAATGCCTGTTTGAGTTTGTCTGATCCGCCTACTCTAACATTAATGATACCATTATAGTAATCATCTGTTTCAAGTACTCGCCTATCAAATTGTTCTCTTGCCTCTATGTAGGACATTTCGCCCCTACCTTTACATAGGTATAATATTTCTCTTGTAAACTTGTCTTCGCCTAGTGTTGCTACATCTGCGTTTAGTCTATCTGAACTACCGTAGTAAGTTCTCCAATCGCTTTCTTTGTAGCCTCGTCGTTTATTTTTTCTGCCTTTGAGCGGTGGCTTAGTAGTTTTAAATTTTGCTAGTTTTTTACCTATATATTTTTGGCCTGTAGTGGTGTTAGTAATAAGATAAACAAAGCCTTCGTACTCATCTGGTATTTCGTCAATTATTTTACCTTTATAAGTCCACTGCATGAATGTACTTATTGTGTGCCTTTTTTATTTGCCTCTTTTTTGGTATTATGCTTTACGTGTATCTCTTCCATTCTATCATACGATAAAGATCTAATGGTGCGTAACCATCTTCTAACTTCTCTATGTGTTCGCACAGAGTTTCGTAATTCAAATTTTTCGTTAGCTTTGAAATACTCTAAGTATGCTTTTACAAGTTTGTCGTGTACATCGTTCATTCTATAATATCAATATCATTTTCGTAACTAGTAAAGCCATTTTCTTTAACAACTTTCATTACATTATTAACTCTACCAATTAATTCATCTTTATGAGATATTAAGTAGATATTCTTATCACGTTCTCTAGCCATTTTCTTAAGGACACTTAGTGCATTTTCAACACCTGCTGTGTCCATGCCGCTGTCTATAAGTTCGTCAATAAACAATAAGTTAACGCCTTGATATAGACTTTCCCAAACATCACGGAATGCAAAACTCATGCCTAATATAAGTCTGTTACGCTCGCCACGTGACAAGTTGTCAAAGTCTAAGTCTTGCCCTAGTTGTGTAATTTCAACATTTAAATCATTTTGAAATGTAACTTGATGCGGCAAACCTAGTTTGTCAAGATAGTATGTAAGTCTGTTGTTTAGGTATGCTAAGTTTTGATCAATAATTTTCTTACGAATAAAACTATCTTTGTTTGTTAGCAATTTTAATAAAAATTCTTGGTGGTCCTTAAAGTTTGTAAGTTCATTTACACTATCCCAAGTTATTACTTGAATAGCACTATGATTTAACTCGTCAATTTGTGATTGATAAGGATCTTGTTCTTCTTTTTTAGATTTCCATGTTTGTTTTAAACTATCAACGTTTTGTCTATGTTCGTATGCTTCTTTTGCAGTCTCATAAAATGTAGTAGGCTTGCCGTTAATGTCACCAATGTCTTCTAGTGCTTTTGTAACATCAACAAGTTTACTACTTACTTCTTTTTGATACAATAAAGCATCTTCAAGTTCTTTAGATTTACGTTCTGCAATCTCTGCTTTTTTATCTGCATGTAATTCTTGACCACATGTATAACACGTTGCATCATCTAAATCTGCGATGTCTTTTTGTGCTTTTTCAACACTCCTGTCTGCACGTACTAGTGCTGGCTCTAATGTGCTTAATTCTTTTTTAAGAGCCAAAATAGCATTATTATGTTCGGTCCAATTTGACAGTTTTTCATGAAGACCTAATTCAGATTCAATATCTAAATGTTCTAATTCGTCAATTGCTTCTTGTAATTTTATAATGTCTGTAGTGCGTTTAGAAAGCCATGCCTTTTGATTACTTTGCAAACTTTTAATGGTTGTTTCAATTTTACTATTAGCAGTTTGTATTGCATCAATCTTAAGAGTTTCTTGTGTAATAGCATCTTTAGTAAGTTTTACTTGATCTTTTAATGCATCTGCTTTTTCAGTTAATATTGTTATACCTAGCAACTGCTCAATAATAGCACGTTGATCATTTGCTCGCATTGATAAGAACGGCTCTGTGTAAGTGTTAAGTGCTACAACATGCTTAAACATATCGTGACTCATACCAAGTAGCTCGTTGATAGACTCTTGAGTCTTACGACTATCGCCTTGCGACTCGTCAATCATTTCTTGTTCTTGATCGTCTACAAAAAACTTTAATACATTAGGAGATCGCCCACGTTCAATTCTATAGTCGGTCCCAGCTTTTTCGAAATGCAGTGTAACTAACATACCTTTTGAATTAGTCTTATTAATAAGATTATTACGCTTGATGTTAGTAAGTGCTTGACCGTAAAGTGCATAGGAAAGTGCATTGATAATAGTTGTTTTACCAGTGCCGTTTCTTGATCCGCTGTCATCACCACCTTGGTCTAAATTTTCACCAAGTACTAATGTTAGTTGTTCTTTGTTAAAGTCTACTGCCTGAGTTTGATTACCAACACTCATGAAGTTTTTAACTGTAAGGTCTTTAATTTTTATCATTCTAATCCATCATAGATATCTAGTAACATTTTTTTATTATAGTTGTCAGTATCAAGTTCTGATATTTCACCTGCAACAATTTGGTCAACACTCACAAAACTAGAAATATCTAAATTAGTTGATATTTCTTCAACTTGCTTTTGTGGTATTAGTGTTATTTCACGACAGTTATATCGATTAATAAACTCTTCTTTGATAAAACTTGACTCTTCGTAACTCACAGGTAAATCAAGTTCAACTCGAAGGTACATCTTACTTTTAATTAATGTATCTGTGTTATCTAAGAGTTGGCTTAACTTAACTGTACGATACTTGGGACAATTAGGCCAATTTAAATATTCAGGCTCTTTGTTGTTTTCTCGATCAAGTATCATCATGCCTCGATCGTCGTCCCATGTGTCTGCATAGTTGTGCGGAAATGCATTACCGATGTAATGTATTGCACCTTGTTTTTGTCTTTTGTGGAAATGTCCACTAAACACATATTCTTGATGTTTAAAGTGTTCTGCTCTAAGGTCACCATGGTCAGGCATCTTTACAAGAGCATTCATATAGAAACTAGGTAATTCAAAATGACCAAATATATATTTGCTCTTAATTTTACTTACTTGTTTCCATTCGTCTCCAACTAACCACGGCACTAATGTTACATCATCTATAGTTGTAATTTCGTCAACAAATGTTATTCCAGGAATATACTTGCTAAATGCTGTTGAATTGATATCACGCTTGTCTTTATAGTACAAATCGTGATTACCGTCAAAGAAGAAAAACTGTTCAAATGCAGAACCTAGTTTTTCTAAACTACGTATAGTAGCGTCCATTGTAGTTAAGTTTAGACTGTTTCTATTGTGATGCCAATCACCGCAGAAGATACCAGTTTCGCAACCGTTAGCTTGTGCCTGTTCGATAAACCAGTCAACGAATTCTTCGCAATCGTCGTTGTGTACACGACTATTACTTTTTAATCCAAAGTGAATATCTGTAAATACTGCTGCTTTTTTAAACAAAATTTAGACTCCATATTTAATATGTTTAATTATACAGTCTAAATTTACACCTGTCAAGTATTTTTTTCTTTAAATGATGAAAATGCAGCTTCTTCGTTTCTTCTAACTTCAGCTTCCCATTCGCCTTGCATCTGTCTAGTATAACTTGGGCTCATATCGTTCATCTCTAAAATGTCGTCTCTAATGTTTTGATTACGCTTTTCTATATTAATAACACGTACAAAACTGTTAGTAACTGCTGCCGTGTAATACGCAAATGGGTTATTCGACTTAGATTCGTCAAATTGTAAACCAATCTGTGATAACTGCAAGATTGCTTGACCTTTCATTTCATCATTGTAAGTGTATCCACGTACATTGCCTCTTGTAGCATACCGATCGACTAGTTTCATCCACATCATTGCTAGTTTATTTGTAGCACATCCGTGACCTTTACTAAAGTGTCCATTTTCCATGCCACCAACCCAATGACTTTTGCCTACTAGCTCTAATTCACCTTCGTCATTATATTTGTAATGCTGAAATGGTGGAAAATTAAGTTTAGTCTTTGTATCTGCAACTGTTTTTGGATTCTTTTTACGTCCAGGCTCTTCAGGTATATGATCAAATGTCATAACACGAAAGATTAGTTCTTCTTTTGTAATATCTGTATAAGGAACTTCACACTGTGCTTGTTTAACTTTCTCGCCAGCCATACGTCTTGTTTCGTATGCTTCGGTACTTAAACGCTTTGCTTTATTACGTTTTGCTTCAGTAACAGTAAGTCTATTAATTTTATCAACACTAGGTAAAATAATGTCAAACTGGTTGAAGTCTTTGTCTAGATAGCTATTAAAAGTATTCTTAGATCTGTGTATTTCTAATAAAATATCTTTGTTGTTTAGATAATTTCTTTTTCTCAAGGTAGTCTCCTATTGTTATATTTATTATAATACACGTACTTAATTTTGTCAACTAAATAGTGTATAGGAGATAACTAATATGGCATTTAATCCAAAAAATTTACTAGACCAAGCTGTTTCAAAAGCTGAAGGTGCGTTGAAGGATGAAGCAGAATCTACAGTACAAAAATTCTTAGGATCAGCTGGCAACTTTGGATCTAGTTTAGTAACAAATTTTGTAAACGATATAACTGATTCAGTAGGTGCAGTATTTGAACCATTTAATTTTGCAAAAAAACTTAGAGGTCAAAATTTACCAAGCGAAGACAGTCCAGAAAAACGAGCTGCATCTGCAGAGTTTAGTAGCAGTACAGAAGCAGACTGGCGAGTTAGGTTAAGTGTTCCTTCGACAATGAGCGGCAGCGATTTATTAGCACCACTTGGAAATACACAAAACAGCATGACATTTCCACTTACTCCTAGTGTAATTATTTCACACAGTGCAAATTATAATAGTTTACAACCAGTGCATACAAACTATCCTTTCCAAGTATACGAAAATAGTAGCACCGATGATATGACAATAACTGGTGAATTTCCAGTTGAAAATGATATAGATGGACGCTACTGGGTTGCATGCATGCATTATCTAAGAAGTGTTACTAAAATGAATTACGGTACTGACGGCGCACCGCCTCCTGTAGTTAGATTAAACGGATATGGAGATTATATCTTTAAAAACATTCCAGTTGTAATATCTAACTTTACAGTCGATTTACCGGTAGAAGTAGATTACATTGCTGTTTCATTAAATGCAAAGAGTGAAGGAATGAATGACATGGGTATCCCAACTACATACAATAGTAGCGGAACAACATGGGTACCTACTATGAGTCAAATAACTGTAACTTGTAAGCCAACTTACAGTAGAAGACAAGTTAGTCAATTTGATTTAAATGGATTTGTTAGCGGAAATTATGTACTAGATGGAAGAGGATTTATATAATGGAATACCCAAAAACTAGTCCGTGGAGTACAACAGGATACACTCAGTTAGGTGCATTAGATATTCTTAGAATTCGTCCAATCCCTGCAAGGGCAGACGATTCACAATATACTATAGAACCTCAGTATACACACAGGCCAGACCTACTTGCATATGATTTGTATGGTACTGTAAAGTTATGGTGGGTGTTTGCCCAAAGAAATATGGATGTTATAAAAGATCCTATTTACGATATGATAGCAGGAACAACAATATATGTACCGAAAAAGTCTTTATTAAAGAACTCATTAGGAATATAAATGATAAACCCTAAAATAATACAAGAAGCAAAAACGGATTTATTAGCAAAAGCTAACGGAGTTACTGACACTGCTACAAACTTACTTTCGTCAGGATCTCTTGCACAACTTAAAATTGGTATGGATAATGGTATCAAAGATGCTAGTAATCAAGTGCGTAATATTGCAAACGGTATTGCAGGGGATATTGACATTCCTAGTCTAAAGAATTTAACAAATATAGATCCAGCTTTAGCTTCAATATTTCCGTCGGGTCTAAATTCCTTTGCACAAGGGTTTGGTGCAAGTTTACTAGACAGAGTAGACAGTCTTGATAAAGATATTGCATCTCTAACAGGGCAATTAAATCAGGCTATTGATTTGGGCGTCGGCATTGAAAATGCACTGGCTCAAGGCTCCTTAGGCGCCATTGCTTCAGCAGCTGGAATTAATTTAGATATACCATATGTAAATAAAACTCCTGGGTCCGAAGTTGGATCAACTTCTAAATCAGAACAAAAACCTGCTGGTATTTCCAAAGACGAATTTTTGCCGAACCAACTAAGGAAGTATGCAAGTTTTAATACTATATTTCAGTTTGGTGCTATAAGTGCAAATAGTATTAATTTTCCAGATACTACATATCTAGTTAGGGGTGCTGATGTAAGCATACTAAGAAGCGGCGGTGGCGGCATTGACAATAAACGTGTAATGACTATTTACGATGCATTAGGACAAAGCAATGGTTTACCGGGTAACTTAGAATATTTTATTGATGACTTTGAACTTGAAGCACTTATTGCTCCTAATAAAACTTCAGGTATGGCTCAAGCAATGCCTTTCAGTTTTAAAGTACACGAACCTTATTCAATGGGATTATTCCTACAGTCTCTACAGGCAGCAGCATTAGAATCGGGATTTGCAAATTATCTAAAAGCGCCGTTTATGCTTGAAATAGACTTTATTGGTTGGGACGACGAAGGCAACGCAGAATTAGTCGAAAAAGCAAATAGAAAAATACCAATGAGTTTAGTGTCAATAACTTTTGATGTAGAGAGAGCAGGCAGCGTTTATGAGGTACATGCAGTTCCGTGGAATGAAGTAGCGTTAATGGACGAGATACAAACATTACCGGCACCTGCACAAATAGTCGGTACAACACTATTAGAAGCATTATCTTTAGGTGAACAAAGTTTAACAACTATTATAAATTCTGCGTTAGAAAAAGTAGCTTCTGCAAAAAATATATCAGCAACTGATTATTATATGATTAGATTTCCAACAAAGCGTACTAGTCAGAATGGATTACAAAGTTCTAATATTGGAAGTTCAGCAGTTAATCAAGCAACTACGTCTGAATTAGAAGAAGCTAGAACTAGATTAGGTGCAGAATTACAAGAAGTAGTTGACGGTCAGTTAACTGGATTCTTTAATTCGGTTGGCACTGGCACAAGCGGAAGCGCACTATTTGAGAATTTAAAATCAACAGCAGTAAGCGATGTAAGCTCGATAGGTGCATCATTATTAAAATTCCCTAATACTCAACAAAATTCGCCATTTGGTTTAGATCGTTATACTTACGATAGCGAAGCTGGAGTATATAATAGGGCCGGCGTTGAAATATCAAATGTAGGAGGCGCACCTGCATTTACGTTTGATACTGGAGCATCAATACAAACTATAATTGAAGAACTAGTTACTATTAGTTCTTTCGGTCGAGAAGCAATAGAATATGCTGATAGAGAAGGAATGATCCGTTGGTATAAAATTGAACCACAATGTTTTATTATTCCTGATAAACAAATTGAACAAGAAACAGGAAAACCAGCTAGAATTTTTGTATTTAATATTGTTCCTTATGAAGTACATTCAAGTGTATTTCCTGCTCCAAATACTTCGCACTCAGCAGAAGAGCGCAAAAAACAAATTGTTAAAGAATACAATTATATATACAGTGGCGCAAATGAAGATGTTTTAGGATTTGATATAAAATTTAATGCTGCGTTCTTTGAAGCAATACAAGGTGACTTTGGTGAACTTAGTGCAGGTGAACAAACAAGAAATACAGAAAATATTGTTGCAGCAAATGGAATACCGGCATACAATATAAAATTAGGAGGCAACGGAGTACCAGAAACAGTAGTCCAACCTCAAAATACAGCATTAACATATGTCGGCGGTAGTTATAATTTAGATAGAGGAGCAGCACTAGCTAAACAATTCCAACGTGCATTGTTAGATAGTGATGTTGATTTAATAGTTGCTGAATTAGAAATATGGGGCGATCCTTATTATCTTCCGTCAAGTGGATTAGGAAATTATAATGCAGCAAACAGTGGGCAGACTACTAGTTTAACAGTTGACGGTTCTTTAGATTATCAAAGATCAGAAGTAGATATTTTAATAAATTTTAAAACACCTATAGATTATGGACCAGATGGGTATGCAATCTTTCCAGGAGGAGAGTTAGCTACACAATCAGTTGGACAATTTAGTGGTGTGTATAAAGTATTAAAAGTTGTTTCATCTGTACGTGAAAATATGTTTGTACAAACACTAAGTTTGATTAGACGAAAAAATCAAGAAGACTATTCAAATATTATACCTTCAAGTGGAGCAGATGCAGTAGGCGAAGACCAAAATGCACAATCTCTAAATAGTGGTAATGAACAACCTCGTCCAGAAACAGTTGGCCAAGATTCATCTAACGGCGGATCAGCTGGCACACCAACACCAACTAATCCAAGTGGAGCAGGAGACACGACTGATCTAACTGAAATTCGAAGTGCTTCAGGACAACGTGCCTTAGTTGCAAAAGTTATGGCTCCAAATTTCCAAGCATTAGTAGACGAACTTGAAAGTGAATACGGGTATGACATTAGATCTATGGGCGGCTATAGAAACCCGGCCGTAGCTGGAATTAATAACGGTGACGGCACATACAGTAGAACTACTTATAGTTGGCATAATGCAGGACTAGCAATTGACATTAATCCTGCAGAAAATCCTTTTAAGCAAGTACGTAAAGAAGGGCGAGTTACAGACGATTGGACAGATATGCCATTAGACGGAACAGGATCAGCTATGGTAGCACTAGCAGCAAAACACGGTCTTGGATGGGGAGGAAACTGGGCTAGTTCAACTGATGCTATGCATTTTAGTGCTGGTCCTAATGAACAAGGAACTTTTGATTATCCTAAAGACGGTACAATACCTAGATTTCAACCTTCTAATGTAAACGTAGATACTACAGATGAGGCTAGAGCACAAAGAACAAATGCTGAGTCAACAGCTCCGCCTGATAATCCGGATGCTAATGATCCAAGAGGTAAAGGTCAAACAAATACTCCACCTCCTGCTAATACAGTAGATAGCACAGATGATGCTAGAGCACAAAGAACAAGCGGAACTGCTCCAGTAACCACTAACCCAGCAGCACCGGTAGCAAATAATGTAAGTAATACTAATCAGGTATCAGGTAATGATTTAAGACCCTACTTACCGTTAGTTCCACAAGACAACAGATACGATTTTAGAACTGGAGATAAAATACGTTCTTTAATAGCAAATATGCAAACTAATACACAAACTAATACACAAACTAATACACAACAAGAATCAAGCGCACCTCCAGCAAATGATTACGATAGTACAGGACCACAATAATGGCAGTAAGTAGAAGGACAAATCAAAACGTACTTGCAAATGAAATTGCTACCCACGGAAACGGTCCGTTTGAAGCAATTGTAGTTAGTACACTTGATCCTAATTATCAAGGCGGATTATTAGTTGATATTCTAAGAAGAAGCGATGCCGGTAGTATACCAGAAAAAATAGGTAATAGTATTGAAGCAAGATATCTATCACCGTTTTACGGAACTACAGGATTTCAGCATACACAGGGTAATGACGGATATAGTTCAACACAAAAAAGTTATGGTTTTTGGGCAGTGCCACCGGACCCGGGAACACGAGTATTAGTTTTATTTGTAAACGGTGATATTTCTCGTTGTTATTGGATTGGCTGTATACAAGATGCATATATGAATTTTATGGTTCCTGATGGCCGTGCAAGTACTGAAATAACAACAGATGCAACTCCAAGTAATTTAAAAGGATCTAAATTACCCGTAGGTGAATACAATAAAAAAATTGAAACCGGAACTCGTGCAGATCCTACTAAATTCAAAAAACCTTACAATAAAGATTTTACTCAAGTTTTAGAAATACAAGGACTTATTCAAGACGAAGCAAGAGGATTAACAACTACTAGTGCTAGAAGAGATTTACCTAGTAGTGTATATGGATGGAGTACGCCAGGACCGATTGATAAACGTAACGGCGCACCAAAAGGGCAATCAGGCCAACTAGATGCAAGATCAAATAGATTTGTAAACCGCTTAGGTGGTGCATCGATAGTTATGGACGACGGCGACGATAAACTTTTAAGAAAAACAACAGCTGAACAAGGTCCACCTTCGTATGTAAATGTAGAAGGCGGCGAAACAGGCGGCGATCCTACACTTCCTCAAAATGAACTAACAAGACTTAGAACACGTAGCGGTCATCAAATACTAATGCACAATACAGAAGATTTCATTTACATTGGTAATTCACGAGGAACAGCGTGGATAGAATTATCAAGCGATGGTAAAATTGATGTATATGCTAATGATAGTGTAAGCATTCACAGCGACAATGATCTAAACTTTACAGCCGATCGCGATGTAAATATCGAAGGCGGAAGAAATGTTAATATACGAGCTAGTGCAAGATTTTCAGATGGTTTATCTACAGGCGGAACAAGCGGCAATGTACAAATAGAAAGCAAGAACGATATGAATCTTCGTGCTGACGAAAACATGAAAATTCACGTTGAATCTAATAGAGATGATTATACTAAAGGAACACACAACTCTCATGTAATAGGAGAAATTAACACTACTACTGATGCATCGTTTAAACTACATGCTACAGGAGGCACAGTAGATTTAAAAGCAAGCGGAGACATTAATGCAGAAGCAACAAGCGGAAATATTAATGTAAAAGCAAGCGCAAAAGTTAGCTTAGGAGCTGGCACAAACATAGACTTACAAGCCGACACACAATTAGCAGGAGATGCTACTACAATATATTGGAATAGTGGTCAGTCAGCCGCAGCAGGTAGTGCAAATGATCCTGCAGACGCAACAGAAGTAGCACTACTTAAAACTCATGGATTGCCGGTTACTAATCCTGGAGTGTTTACGCCAGATGATGTAAACACTATAGTAAGAAGAATGCCAAGTCATGAACCTTGGAGCCAACATGAAAATTTAGATCCGTTAAAATTCAAGAAAGCGGAAACCGATCAACAAAATACTTCACCGTTTATTGATACTATCAATATTAGAACTCCTGACACTTTCCAAAAGAGTGGGGCAGGAGGAACTCGAGAAGCAGGCGGATTTGGTGCAGCACCAAGTGTAAACGGAACAGCGCCGGTTACAGTAACACCTGATTATAGTAGTGTTGGACCAGGCGGAGATTTATTGAATATAATTGCACAAGCTGAATCTGGAGCAAATTATGATACTGTGTTTAGTAATAGCAAGATTACTACAAAAGAATATTTAGGAAAAGACTTATCTGCATGTACTATTACAGAAGTTCTACAATGGGGAGATCATAGCACAGATGTACTAGGTAGCGCAAGTAGTGCAGCAGGTAAGTATCAAATCATTAGAAGTACATTACGTAGTCTAGTAGCAGAAGGTGCTGCAAGTGTAGATGAAGTGTATAATGCGGAAGTACAAGATAGATTAGCTAATGCTCTATTAAGACGCAGAAGAATTGCCCAATATATTGCTGGTTCGATTACGGAAGCTAGATTTGCAATTAATATAGCACAAGAATGGGCATCGATGCCAGTGTGTAGTAGAACACAGGGCAAGTTCCGTATGGTCAATGCAGAAGAAAGTTACTATGCAGGCGACGGACTAAACAAGTCTCTTGTTGCAACAAATACAGTTATTGCTGCTATCAGAGCATTACGTCCAGCACCTAACGATCAAGCCGGCGCACCGCCAACAAGAAATTCAGGTCCGCAGTAAGGAAAAATTATGAGTACATTAGAGAAAAATTTATATAAGCGTGTAAATGTAAAAACAGCACAGTCGGTAGAAACACCGGCAAGTAATGCTGCATATAGAAGTATATCTACAGTTAACCCAGAAAATGATGGATTTAGATTATATGATCTTGCAGTTATAAAACAGGATATTATTAATCACTTTCATATACGGCAAGGTGAAAAATTAGAAAATCCTGAATTTGGCACAATTATATGGGACGTAATTTTTGATCCACTAACTGATTCCTTAAAAGCTGCTATTACAAAAAATATAGAAGATATTATTAACTATGATCCTAGAGTTAACGTAGATCAAGTTATTGTATCAGAGTACGAAAGTGGAATACAAATTGAATGTGTATTGATTTATTTGAACTACAGTATTGCAGAAACTATGCGATTACAGTTTGATCAATCTAACGGGTTATTGAGCTAAGAAATAAAATACGTAGTTTACAAATCAAATAAATACAGTATAACAGAGGAACGCAAATGTCAGCAACAGATAGACAGAATAGATTACTAGTTGCGGAAGATTGGAAACGTGTATACCAAACTTTCCGTAATGCAGATTTCCAAAGCTACGACTTTGACAATCTACGCAGAACAATGATTAATTATCTCAGGAGAAATTATCCTGAAGACTTTAACGACTACATTGAAAGTTCAGAATATCTTGCATTAATTGACCTCATTGCGTTCTTAGGTCAAAATCTTGCATTCCGTATTGATCTAAATGCACGTGAAAACTATCTTGAATTAGCAGAGCGTAGAGAAAGCATCTTACGTCTTGCACGTTTGTTATCGTATAATCCAAAACGTAATCAAGCAGCCAACGGGTTGTTAAAGTTTTCTGCTATTAAAACAACAGAAGATGTATTAGATAGTAATGGAGTTAACCTTGCTGGGCAAACTATTGAATGGAATGACAGCACAAACGCAAACTGGTATGAACAATTTATTAAAATAATGAATACGTCTTTACCAGTAAACGGAGTATTTGGAAGACCTAATAAAAAAGAAGATGTAAACGGAATTTCTACAGAGCAATATAGAGTAAACGGTATAAACACTAATGTTCCGGTATATAGTTTTAATAAAGCTATTGAAGCAAAGTCTACTCCGTTTCAAGTTGTAAGTACTGATATTAATGATGGTGATATACAAGAAGAACCACCAATTCCGGGTAACAACTTTGCATTCCTATATAGAGATGACGGCCAAGGTGCTGGTAGTTCAAATAGTGGATTTTTTGCACACTTTAGACAAGGTGTTTTAAACACTGGTGATTTTAGTATATCACAACCAACTTCAAATCAAACAATTGCAATTGACTCAACAAACATAAACAATAGCGATGTTTGGTTATACAAACTAGACGCTAATGGAAATGAAAACGAATTTTGGACCAAGCTAGATGCTGTTGAAGGTAACAACATTATCTATAATAGTTTAAGTAAAAAAATACGTAATGTCTATAGTGTAACAACTAGAGTAGATGATAGAATAAATTTAATTTTTAGCGATGGTGTATTTGGCAATTTACCTAAAGGTAATTTTAAGATTTATTACAGAACTAGTGGTAATAGAAAAATGATTATTTCACCACAGTCTGTTAATGGTGTTGAAATTGATATTAGTTATCTAAGTAAAGCCGGCAAAGTGCATACATTAACTCTTACACTTGGATTAGAATATACTGTAAGCAACAGTGAAACTAGTGAAACTAATGAAAGTATAAAAAGAAGTGCTCCGTCGACATACTATACTCAAAATAGAATGATCACAGGAGAGGACTATAACATAGGTCCACTTGGAGTAAGCCAAGATATTGTAAAAGTTAAAAGTGTTAACCGTACATCAAGCGGGATATCAAGATATTTTGATTTAATTGATGCTACTGGAAAATACTCTAACACTAACTTATACGGAAATGACGGTATAGTTTATAAACAAGAAATTACAGGCAAGACAAATTTTACATTTGATACCCAAACAGATATTGAAGGCGTAATTATTAATTCTATTGAGCCAATATTAACTGATAAAAAAGTAAAACATTTTTACTTAGACAAATTATCAACAGTTAATACTATTGATCTAGGAGTATACTGGAATAGTGTGAGTCGTGATGTTAATACATTTACAGGATTTTTTGATGACATTGATAATCAAACATTTCAAGTTGGCGGATTCACAGCAACCTCATTGCGTTATGTTGAACCAGGCGCTGTAATTAAATTTATAGCACCGCCACTACAAGACGGGACTCCGCAACACTTTATGGCAGACGGAACAATTATGTCTGGTTTAGCAGATCACCCAGGATCAAGAGAATACATTTGGACCAAAGTAATACAAGTACAATCAGATGGCATTACATCTACAGATACTAATCTTGGTGCGATTACACTAAGTGATGATATACCGACAGGGGCACAGTTGTCGCAAGTGCGTCCAAAGTTAGCAACTAGTTTATTAGATGACGTAAAGACTGAAATTATAGATCAAACATTTGCTTATAATGATTTTGGATTACGTTATGATCGCAATCTTAGACAGTGGCGACTAATAAAAGAAACTAATATTAATAAAAGAAATAACTTTTCTTCAGGATTTACAGGTGATTTAAGTAATCAAAATCTTGACTCAAGTTGGATAATTCTTTTTGAAACTGATGGTGAAATTTATACAGTAACTTATAGAATGTTAAGATATGTATTTGAAAGCGATAAAGAAATAAGATTTTGGTATGACGATAATGATAAAATATTTGATGCAAAGACTGGTAAACTTATTAAAGATAAAATTAGTGTATTAAGTATTAATACTAGACCAGGCAGCATTAATAATTTTTCAAGAACATTTGATTGGGAAACTTTACAAGAATATAGAGATGCTGAAGGATACATTGATAGTACTAAAATAGAAGTAACTTTTGCTAACTCTGACAATGATGACACAATTGATGATCCAGAATTATTTGAGCAGTACTGTATTGATCCAGATATAAATGCAGATACGCCATATGTATTTTTAGAAAAATATAGAACACAAGCAGGCACTGAAGATTTTAGATACATTTCTAAAACTGATCTTAATGTACACGTAGTTGACGTTAGTCCTACAAAATACGATGGACCTGTAGGTGCTTATAGTCAGTACGATGACGGTCAGTTATTTTACTTCCATGAAACAAATACATTTAAAACATTAGTATCAAGTGTTCCTGAATTAAGACTTACTGCTAATTACAGAGCATTTGTTGGTAGAGATGAAATTAAATTCCAGTATGTGCATGTAGCAGATACTAATGCAAGAATTGATCCAAGTGCAAGTAACTTAATTGATAGTTTCTTATTAACTAAAGAGTATGATAGACAATTTAGATTGTATCTAGATGGTCAACTAAACTCTAAACCATTGCCTCCTAGTTCCGACGAATTGTATAGAAGCTACGGTGCAGAACTAAACAAAATTAAATCTATTAGTGATGAAATAATTTATCACCCAGTAAAATACAAACCGTTGTTTGGAAACTATGCAAACAGTGACTTACAGGCTACGTTCAAATTAGTTAAGAATAAAGATCAAGTATTAAATGATAACGATATAAGAACACGAGTTATTGATGCAATTAATCAATACTTTGCATTAGAAAACTGGGAATTTGGCGATACATTTTATTTCCAAGAACTAGTAACATATGTAATGAGTAGGCTTGCTCCAGATTTAGTTACAATGTTAATTGTTCCGAAACAATCAAGTCAGACATTTGGTAGTTTATTTGAAATAAAGTCTGAATCAGATGAAATTTTTATAAACTCAGCAACAGTTGCAGACGTAGAGTTAATAGATGAAATTACTGCTACTAGATTAAATGCTACTGGTAACGTAATTACAAGTTCGTCGTTATCCCAAAATACAGGAATAACAAGCGCATCAGCTACACCAACAAGTAGTTCTAATACATCAAGCAGCTCATCAGGTAGTTCCAGTAACGGAGGATATAGTTACTAATGGCTTATAATAAAAATCAATCGCAGAGTCCAGTACCGTTAAATTCTAATGAAAATAGAAAAAGTGTAGATCTTTTACCTAAATATTTTAGAACAAATGCAAATCAAAAAATACTTTCTAGTACAATTGATCAAATGTTACAACCAGGTGTTGCAACTAAAGTTGAAGGGTATTATGGAAGAAAGACTGCTAAAAGTTTTAGAGCTAACGACACTTACATAAATGATGTAAGTGAGCAACGTCAAAATAGACAACTTGAACCAGCAGCAGTTGTAACTGATGATTTAGGCAATGTACAATTTTATAAAGACTATCCTGATTATATAAACCAAATATCAAACTTTAATGGTAACGTTAGTAATCAAAGTTTATTAAACTCGCAAGAATACTATTCATGGAACCCAAATATTGATTGGGATAAGTTTGTTAATTTCCGTGAATACTATTGGTTACCGTACGGAGCACAGACAGTTAATGTTGCAGGCGAAAACAACACAGTACAAAGTACATATGTTGTAACCGCAGAAGAACAAGACGATAATACAGTTTATTTGTTTTCTCCTCCTGGCTTTACACCTAATCCTGATCTTAGACTTTTTAGAGGTCAGAAATATATCTTTGAAATTAATACTCCAGGACATCCATTTAGTTTTAACACTAATCTAAACTTTGCAGATGTTCAGTATGAAATAGAAATTGACAATACTGGGACCTACCGATTACTTACAGCAGAATCAGCAGGTGAAAGTATAAGTTCAGTATATATTGAAAGTATGAAAGCATTTGATTTAGATGGAAATGAAATTCCACCTGTAAATGTTGAAGAAGGAACAATAGAACTTACTGTTGCTTACGAAGCACCTGATAGATTATATTATGCAAGTAAAACTAGCATTAATACTAGCGGGCTAGTAAAAGTATTTGATATTGAAGAAAACACAAGTATTGATATTAATGATATTATTGGAAAGAAAACTTATAGAAGTGCCAATGGTGTTGAATTTACAAATGGATTAAAAGTTGAGTTTGTAGGAGAAGTATCTCCTACACAGTATGCAACAGGCGCTTGGTATGTTGAAGGCGTTGGTGAAAAAATTAAATTAATTAATGAAGATAATTTAACTATTCCTGCTGCATATGTAGACGATATCCAAATTGAATTTGATTCCGAAGGTTTTGATCGTATGCCTTTTGAAAATGCAAATAGTTTTGCTGGAGTAAAAGATTATATTGTAATTAATAGATCTAGCGTAGATAGAAATCCTTGGAGCAGATATAATAGATGGTTCCACAGAGATGTAATAGAAAAAAGTGCAGAATACAATGGACAACCAGCAGTAATTGATCAAACTTTTAGAGCCACACGTCCTATTATTGAATTTGAAGCAGGATTAAAGTTATACCAATATGGTACACAGGCAAAAAATGATATTGATTTAATTGATACTATTACAAAGGATGTTTTTAGTACTATTGAAGGATCGTTAGGATATAATATTGATGGCGTAGATATATCAGAAGGTATGCGTATATTGTTTGCTGCCGATACTGACATATTAGTAAAAAATAAAATATATAAAGTTAATTTTATAACAGTTCAAGATAAAGGACGTATAATAAGTTTAATTGAAGAAGCTGATACTACTCCTTTAGAAAATGAAACACTATTAATAACAAATGGCACTTTACAAAAAGGTACATCTTGGTATTATGACGGAACAGACTGGAAACAAGGTCAAGATAAAACTGCTACAAATCAGCAACCGCTATTTGACTTATTTGACGATACTGGCAATAGTATATCAGATAAAGAATTATATACGTCGAGCGATTTTACAGGTAATAGTATTTTTTCTTATGTGCAAAATACACAAGAAGCAACAGATAGCGAATTAGGTTTTGGATTATCTTATAAAAATATAGAAAATCTCGGCGACATACTTTTTGACTTTTCGTTGATAACTGAAAGTTATACATACCAAAATAATACTGTATTATCCACAATAAAAAGTAATGCACTATATCTAAAGAAATTTAGAGATAGAACAAATTTTACTAATCAGAATGGATGGAGTAAGGGTAGAAAATTAAGCCAACAAGCAGTTATTAGACAATACATTGCAGGTGATCAAGTTAATAATTTTGCAGTTGACGTTTTTGATAACAGCGGCTTATTGTTAGATTTAGATGTAAAAGTAATTTTAAATAATAATATTCAAAAGAAAGATTTACATTATACAATAGACATTATTAATGATGTAGCATTTATAAGATTTGAAAATGATTTATCTGTAGATGACGTTTTACAATTAAATTGTTATAGTTCTGCAACTGCAAATAGTAACGGCTATTATGAGCTTGCTCATAACTTAGAAAGAAATCCATTAAACGATGATATGGCAAGCTTTACTTTAGGTGAAGTTATTGATCATGTTGGTACTATTGTACAAAACACTAACCAATATAACGGTAATGTATACCCTGGATCAAGCAACTTGCGAGATTTAGGCGATGTTGATAGATTTGGTACTAGATTTGTAAAACATAGTGGCCCTATCAATTTACCATTATTCCATATTACTAATAAAGAAGCAAATGTAGTAAAGGCTATAAGATATTCTAGATTAGAATATGCAAAATTTAAAAGATTGTTTTTACAAACTGCAAATAATTTAGGTTATGACGGTCCAGTAAAACAGACTGTAGATAAAATATTCTCTACTATAAATGCAGAAAAAAATGACAGTATGCCATTTTATTTTACAGATATGGTACCGGTATCAGGATACTTACGTACTGAACATAATGTAAGTTCAAGCGATACAAATTATTATGCACTAAATGAAATTTTTAGTATAACATCGTTAACTGAAAAAGCAGTGTTAGTATACCTTAATGGATTACAATTAACACATGGTAAAGATTATACATTTAACGATGAAGGTTTTGTTAATATTACAGCTACTAAAGCACCAGGCGATATTATTGAAATCTATGAATATGAATCAACTGATGGATGCTATGTTCCAGCAACTCCAACTAAGTTAGGTTTATACCCTAAGTACCAGCCTAAGATTTTTACTGATAATACATACATTGAACCAGTAACAATGATTCAAGGACACGACGGAAGTATTGTTAAAGCATATGACGATTTTAGAGATGATTTAATATTAGAACTAGAATTAAGAATTTTTAATAATTTAAAACAAGCGTATAATACTAACCTACTAGACATACATGATTTTATTGGCGGCGAATATAGAGATACTAAGTTTACTAAAAAAGCTATAGACAAATCTTATACTGCTGACTTTATACAATGGACTACACTTGCTGGTAATCCTGATTATACTTCAAATGAATATTATATTGAAGGTAATAGTTTTACATATAATTACAAAACTATGATTTCACCACAAGGTAATCAGTTACCAGGTTGGTGGAGACAGGTTTATATACAAGCATATGATACTGATCGTCCTCACACACACCCTTGGGAAATGTTAGGATTTACAATAGAACCAAAATGGTGGAAAGATGAATACGGTCCTTCACCATATACTAGAAGTAACACATTACTTTGGGAAGATTTACAAAACGGTATAATTAGAGATCCGTCTTCCGCAATAAAATCAAATAAAAAATATTCAAGACCTGGGCTAGTAAACCATATTCCTGTAGATGACACAGGAGTATTATTAAGTCCATTAGAAAGTAACTTTGCACAAAATTATGTTGCTGGTCCTACAAAAGAATTATTTGGATATGGTGACGGCAACCCAGCAGAAACAGCATGGAGAAAATCAGCTGAATATCCGTTTGCAGTGTTACTAAGTTGGGTATTAAATCAACCTGCTAAAGTACTAGGTATAGGCTTTGACATTAGTCGTATCAAACGTGATTTAGTTGGAAACCTAGTATCAACAAAAACTAATAACTGTATTAGATTAAAAGATATTGTATTTCCTAATACAGTAAAAGATAATACCCGTCAGACAACTAGCGGATTAGTAAATTTTGTTTATAATTATCTTGCAAGTAATACTACTTCAAATTATAAATCATATCAAAATTTAATATCAAATATTAATAATAGAATATCTTTAAAAGTAGGCGGATTTACTGAGCAAGAAAAATTTAAATTAATACTAGATTCACGTACACCTTTAAATAAAGGAAATGTATTTGTCCCGCAAGAAAACTATAAAGTATTTTTAAATAGCAGCTCACCTGTTACTACGATAAGTTATAGCGGAGTTATAGTTGAAAAACAGTCTAACGGATTTATTATTAGAGGATATGATAGAGAAAAAGCAACTTTTGAGTACAAACAACCATTTGTAAGAGCAAATGATCCTAGTATTAACATAGGCGGCATAAGCGAAACATTTGTTGAGTGGAGTGAAAGAAAACAGTATGTTAAATCACAAAATGTTAGATTTTCTGGATCATTTTATAGATGTAAAGAAAGTCATGTAAGTGGAACTACGATAGATGTAGAAAAGTTTCAACAGATTGCAACACTTCCACTTATAGGAGGTAGCTCTGCAATACTTAGAAGAGAGTTTACAACACGTGAGTTATCTATACCTTACGGAACATTACTAAAAACTCGACAAGAAGTAATTGACTTTTTACTAGGATACGAAGCAAGCCTAGTTGAAAAAGGATTTGAGTTTAACTATTACAATGATGAGCTTAGTCAAGTGTCAAATTGGAGCTTGTCTGTAAAAGAATTCTTATTTTGGACTACACAGAATTGGGCAGCTGGATCAGTTCTGTCATTAAGCCCAGCAGCTTCTGAAATAACATTTTCAAAAGATTATTGTGTAGTTGACGATATATTTGATAAGTTTTACGATTACTCGTTGTTTAAATCAGACGGTACAAGACTTGACAAATCGTTTACTAGTATTGTAAGAGATAACCAAAATACTTTTGGAATATTACCAAAGAATACGCAAGACGGCATTTATCATATAAAATTACCACTTGTTCAAAAAGAACATGTAGTTTTACTAGATAACGAAACAGTATTCGGCGATGTAATTTATGATCAACCTGCAGGTTATAGACAAGAGCGTATTAAAGTTGTTGGATATAAAAGCGACGGCTGGACAGGCGGCCTAAACATCCCTGGATTTGTTTATGACGAAGCTATTGTAGATGAGTGGACAAGTTACAAAGATTACTCTATTGGCTCATTAGTAAAATATAAAGAATTTTATTATGTAAGCACAATTGATCTTACTGGAGTTGAAAAATTTAATGAAAATGACTGGGAGCGTTTAGATGAACGTCCTCAGCCAAAGATGTATCCTAACTTTGATTATCGAATTAATCAGTTTGCAGACTTTTATGATTTAGATAGTGATAACTTTGATGTTGAGCAACAAAAACATGCACAGCATTTAATTGGCTACCAAAAAAGACAATACCTACAAAATATCATTAACGATGACGTAAGCCAATATAAATTTTATCAAGGAATGATTCAAGATAAAGGTACTATAAATTCTTTAGATAAGTTATTTGATGCGCTGAGTAGTGCAGATAAAGATAGTATAGACTTTTATGAAGAATGGGCTATTAGAGCAGGTCAGTACGGTGCTACTGATAACTTTAATGAAGTTGAATTTATTATCGACGAAGACAAAATTAAAATAGATCCGACTACGGTACAACTAGTAAAAAGTATACCAGCAAATGATACAGACGATATTTACAAAATTATACCAAATGATGTTTATTACAGGCCTAAAGATTATAACCATAAGCCTTTCCCAACAACAAATGCACCCCATATTGGTGTTAAGACTTCGGGATATGTAAATGACAAAGATGTTGTATACAAAGTAAAAATTAAAGCAGATTTACTTCAAAGTCTTCCTAGCTCAATTGGAATTAGTGATTATGTATGGATAACTGGAACTACAGAAGACTGGGACGTACTACAACATATCACTACAGATTACCACGTAACATCAATTGAAGGATTTACTGAACTAGTTGATGCAATTGATCGCAGTGCTAGTCCAGCTGTTAAAATTACATTTGATAGAACTACTAATTTTATTCCTGGTGATATTGTTGGCTTACAACAAGTTGGTAATGGTAACTGGGGTTTTTATCAAATAGAAGAAATTAATAATACAGTTGCAATTGCAAGCGTACAAGACAGAACATTAGTTAATGATTCTGAAAACTTAAACGGATATGTAAGTATTCTTAGAAGTGTTAGAGCTTCGTCATTAGATGAAGCAAACTTAATTTTAGAAAAATTTAAATTACATGACCAAGTAATTTGGTTAGACGGCACATCTAATAATGACTGGAAAGTTATAAAGAGGCAAGAAACGTTTACTGATTATAATGTAATTGACAATCCGTACTTGGTTGCTACCGAAACTAACTTTAGCAATAGTATGGCAACTAGTTTAGGAAATACAAACTTATTAGTTGGCGACGAGACAGTAGAAGACGGTGTTGTGCATTTCTATTCAAGAGCAAGCAGTTCAAATAATTTAAGAAATATGGGTGAGCTTACTCCTGAAACATCGGCAGTATTTGGGATTGGTGTTACTAATGCAAATCCAGGAGTAGTTACAGCAACAGACCATAACTTACAATCAGGAGAGTTAGTAAGATTTAAAGAAGTTTCTGGAATGACTGCGCTAAACAATCTTGAATTTTACGCAAACGTAATTAATGAAAATACTATCTCAATGTACAGTGACGTCGGATTAACACAATCTATTGATACTACATCATATGGTACATTTATAAGTGGGCTTATACTTAAATCCAACGGCTATAGTTTAAAATCAAACTTTGGTCATGATGTTGCAATCAGCCCAGATGGTAAGTTAGCAGTAGTTGGTGCACCAAATGCAACTAACATTTCAGATAATATCAAAGGTGATTTTAGAGAAGCTGGACCTGTTGGAGTTGCAGATGCTGAATATAAGACAGGTGACATTGTTAAATATAATGAAAATTATTGGAAAGCAGTAAGAAATATTCCTGCTGAAAATAATGCAATAGAATTTAGTACATTTGACAGTTATGCATTTTTTGAAGAAACTATACAACCTTTACCTGAAACGTTAGTAATTAATTTTCCTTTAAAAGATGACGGTATTACAGTTGATCAACTTGGATCTTTTGAACAAAAAGAAATTGTAAACGTACAGTCTAATAATGTATCAGCTATCGTTGAAGATATACAAATTATACTTAATGGTTCTGGTAACAAAGTTGGCGAACGTTTAACACTATCATCACCAACTGGAGACATACAACAAGGTGATCAAATAGTAGGTAAAGAATCAGGTGCTTCAGGTATAATTAATACTTTAGAAGAAGCTGCACCAGTTAACATTAATAGCAGACAACTTACATTGATATTACAAGGTAATCCTTATTTGCCAAATAGTGTAACTGATCATATTCTTGTAAGAGCTCCATTAGATCAATACAGGGCAACAAAACCTCAAGATAAGATAGTACTTGGCTGGAATCGTTATACAGGATTTAATAGAGCATCTGATCAATATACAAGTACTGAATTATTTACTAATAGTATTTCATTAAACAATACTGGACAACCAGACAGTAATAACAAAACATACGTTGCACCAAGATCTAGTTTTATTAATAATGAACATGAAATAATACATAAAGTTGATCATGTACTTTACATTGTAAATCCGTTAATTGTACCAGAAGTAAATGATACTGTTGATTGCTCTACTGGATCTGCAAAAGTTGTAAAGGTAATTTCTAAAGTAGACAGATTGGTAGTTTATATAACAGAAACTAATGGATTTTTCCCAACAGATTCTACAGTATCGCTAGAAAGTGTTGTTATTGGTGATTACACTCAACCAAACAATACGACAAATAACGGCTTAGGCGGCTTTTGGTATATAGCAGCAGAAGCTGACGGTTACTATAATGGTAACGAATTTTCAGATCTAAGTAAATTTGGAATACCTGCGTATGGCTTAGTATATAAAGATGTACTAGTATATGACGAAACTAATGATAGCTATAGTAGTACTAACAGATTTTACTACAATAGTTTAGATAATGTCGGAGCAACACCAAATAAAGAACCTGGACATTTACAAATACTTTCACATAGAGGCGATGCATACGATGCAGTTTCAGGTGTAAGAGATATTAAAGACAGCAGATGGATAATTAGAGCTCCTGCTGCTGCGTCCTTTAGTGAAGACGACGAGTTTAGAGTTTGGATTAATACTGAAGAAGGAATTAACGATTTATCTAAATTAGATGGTCAAACAGGTGATCAAGTTGTACTTAAAGTAAACAACAATGAGCATAATGATTTGCCTCATATAGTAAATGATATTTGGGACGGATATATTGATATCTTATTAACAGCAAAACAAACTGCTGACATTGATGTACCAAGTGACATTGATACTGATATAAGTGATTATTTTGAACCTAGTGTAGGTGATTATATCGAAGACGGCGTTACAGGCGCTAGAGCTCAAGTTGTACATTACATTAAAAGAAATATTGCTGATGTAAGAGTATATGTTAAAGATATTACAATTACAAATACAGGATTTCAAAATAGAAATGATATTAGGGTTGATTTTACGCCGTATAGTTTAGGGCGTAGACCAATGGGTCAAATACAAAAAGTAAGTATTGCAGGCACAGGACATGATTCATCTTTAGGCAAATTCTTAGTCGTAACTGCAAGTACAGCACCTAAGTTTTATGATAGTTCAGAAAACCCAGCTGGATATACACCTGAAAATTACTTTAATTCTAATCCTAGTTTGTTTACGTTTGATCCACATCCTGATAGTTATGGTTCAACAGACGCTACTAAAGATTTAAATGTATTTGGTTATATAAACAAAGAATATTGGATATATTCTGAAAAAACAGACGAAGCAGGAGCAACCCTATCTGCTAGTTATCCTGCTTCAACAAACAGAGATTGGACATTAACAAACAATATTCCTATAATTGGTACTGGAACTTCAGGATTTTATAATAATTCTGGTGTGTTTATGGTATACACTAAAGCAGGAACAGAATGGCAACGTCGAGGAACGTATACAGTTCCGGTTACAACTAATAATGCAGAATATAATCCTGCAAGTCCTCAAACTACAGTTGAGCAATTAGGTAAGCAAGTTGAAATAAGCCAAGAAAAAGATTTGTATAGAATATTTGTAAGTTCTAAAGATAAAGTTTTTGTTATTAAACACGGTGTTGACAATAATGATATAGAATATAATTTTGCGTTAGACATTGATAATAGATATAGAGGAACGTATAGTACATTAGTTCCTTATGCAAAAGACGAAATTGTATTGTTTGAAGGAAATTTATATCAGTCTAAAACTTTTAGTTTTGCAGTTCCAACAACTAATACTAATAATTGGATACTACTTGATCAAAACATACAAAACAATTTCTTTGTACCTAATACAAACGTTGGTAACATATATTCAGATACGTTGTTTGATAGTGTAGATACTGTACTAGACTTTAGTAAAGATATGGCAGTAAGTGAAGATGGTCAAGTACTAGTTATAAGTATACAAACTAATACTACATCGGATGCAGATAATAAAGTTGTAATTTATAGATTAAATTCAGAAGGTAGATATATTTGGAGCCAAACACTTGTTGCACCAACAAGTAATACACAATGGGCATCAAGTATCGATGTTACTCCTAATGGTAATACACTAGTTGTTGGAGATCCCGGAAATGACGATAACGGATATGATACCGGTAAAGTATATGTTTACACTCGCATTGGTACAAGTTTCGTACTTACTGACACATTAATTGGAAACGAAACTGAATTAGCAAGAAAGTTTGGTACAAAAGTAAGTGCTACAGAAGATATCATTGCTATATCATCGTTCAACGGAGATATAACAGCTAATACTACATATGATGATGATACGACAATACTTGATAATAGATTTACTAAATTTGTTAATACTCAAATTGATAGCGGAAGTGTTACACTTTACGAAAAATTTGATAACGGGTATATATTTGCTGAAGAGCTAGAATATAGTAATATAAAATCTAGCAGATTTGCTGAAACTTTATTAATAAACAGAAATCATATTTACGTAGGCTGTGCAGGACAACCTGCATCAGAAGATGTAATAAACGATGGACAAGTTATTAATTATATTTCACCAAAAGGAACAAAATCTTGGAATGTTATCCGCTCAGCTAATCCAGTTGTTGATACAACTAAAATTAGAAAAGTATTCTTATACAATAGAAAAACTGGACAGCTAGTTAAAAATCTAGACTATGTTGATATACATCAAGGAAAAATTCCAGGTCCTGCAGAACAAGAATTAACTTTTAAAAGTTCTATTGATCTTGCAAAATATAATGTTACTTCTGATATTAATATATTTAATGATACTGATAATTGGGAATCTAATTATGTAGGAAAATTATGGTGGGACATTAGTACCGCTAGATTCCATAACCATTACCAAGGAGAACCATTAGAGCAAGCACAAACATGGCACTCAATGATTAGTACATATTCTATAGATGTGTATGAATGGGTAGAAAGTAGTTTATTACCTTCAGAATGGGACGCACAGGCCGATACACCAGAAGGGTATGCTAAAGGAATAAGTGGACAAACAAAATACAGTGATGCTGCTTACTCACAAAAATTAACATATGATAATGTTAGTAAATCTTTTGGCACAAAGTATTTTTATTGGGTTAAAAACAAACTAACTATACCTAGCGATCAAAGTAGAACTATAAGTGCTGGTCAAGTATCTTCGTTAATAGGAAATCCAAAAGCTCAAGGATATCAATTTGCAGCATTATTAAGTAATGATAGATTTGTGTTATATAATTGTCAAAGTCTTTTCAAAGACGATGATATTGTATTGCATGTTGATTATTATACACTTGATAATCAAGAACAGAATATACATACACAGTATCAATTAATATCACAAGGATTAGAAACTAGTGAACCGTCTGCTGAAATATCACAAAAATGGATAGACAGTTTAGTAGGATACGATGTCCAAGGACGTCATGTTCCAGATAACGATTTAACAGTTAGAGAAAAGTACGGAATAAACTATCAGCCAAGACAAAGTTGGTTTATTAATAGACATGAGGCTTTAAAACAAGTTGTCGAAAGAGCAAATTCTGTATTAAAAGAAAATATTATAGTTGATGATTTTGATTTTACAAGATTGACAAGTAAAGATACTCCACCTAGCACATATAAAAGAGAATACGATGTTGTAATTGATACAATTGATGATTTACAATTTGTTGGAACAGCAAAGGCAAGACCTGCGATTGTTGATTTAATAGTTAATGAAGGTGTTGTTACTAGGGCTCGAATACTAGATAGAGGCAGATCGTACAAAGATATTAACGGTACACTTAAAGGACCGTCGTATAATATTGTAGGTGCAGGATCAGATTTAGAAATTGCTACTACAATTAATAATATTGACGGCAGTCTAGCATCGATAGAGATTTTAAATGGCGGCACAAATTTTGAAGATACTACTCAGTTATTATTTAGAAAGTTACGTGTACTAGTTAATAATGACGAAACAGCAAACGGACGTTGGTCAATATATGAGTGGAATCATATAGATTTAATATGGGAAAGAGTACAAGTACAGTCTTATAATACTGGTAATTATTGGAACTATACAAATTGGTTTGCAGCAGGTTACAATCAATTTACAACTATAAACCATTTAGTTTCACAAAGTTATGAACTAGAAAACGTTGACGATAGAATCGGAGATATAACTAAGATTAGTAACATTGGTTCCGGCGGTTGGTTATTATTACAGAAGACTGCTGACACAGGCAGTAGAAATTACACTGACGATTATACTACAATTGGTCGTGAAAATGGAACGATTGAAATTGATCCAGCTGTTTATACAGTTTCAACTAATGCATCGGGATTTGATAGTTTTACATTCGACGGCAACTTTTATGATAATGAACCAAATGTTGAAATTAGAAACATATTAGATGCACTAAGGTATGATATTTTAGTAGATAATTTAAGATCTGAGTATAATGAATTATTTTTCAGCAGTATACGTTATGTACTAAGTGAGCAACCTAATGTAGATTGGGTATTCAAAACTAGTTTTGTTAAAGCAAAACACAATGTAGGTGAATTAAGAGAAGACATTACATTTAACAACGATAACTTACCAAGCTATAATGAGTATATTGAGGAAGTAAAACCTTATAAAACAAATATTAGAGAATATCTAAGTTCTTATGAAAGAACTGACAATACTAATACTCTTACATCAGATTTTGATGTACCGCCGATTTATCAAGACGGTAAAATAGTTCCCAGCAATTTAAAAGTTAGAGGTAATCAATTTATTGGATCTGAAGGAAGATTTAATGAATACCCTGATAAGAATTGGTATGATAATGCAGGTTATAAAATTACTTCGGTAGAAATTTATGATGGCGGCAACAGTTACACTTATCCACCTAAGGTGATCTTTGAAGGTGGCGGCGGCACAGGTGCAGTAGCTCATTCATATATTGCTAGAGGAAAAGTTAATAAAATTGAAATAACTAATCCTGGCAGCGGCTATACTAGTGCTCCAACAGTAATTTTAGAAGGTAGTGTTCAAGATGGCGGAGAAACTGCTATTGCTACTGCAATATTAGGCGAAACACTCACAAAAACAATGCATGTTGCAATGAAGTTTGATAGAACGTCAAAAACTTTTGTATATAACGTATTGCCTGAAATAGAAACATTTACCGGTACTGCTGCAAAATTAGTATTTGATTTAAAATATCCAATGGATCTTAGAACTAATAAACTTGAGATTATTATAGACGGAGAAAAACAATTAAGAAGTCAGTACACATATGAAAACGTAAAAGATACTACTAAGTCCTATACTAGATCGTTAGGACGTATTAATTTTGTAACTCCCCCTGCACTTAACAGTGTAATAACTGTAAGTTATTCTAAAGATGTTAGCATGTTAAATGCAGCTGATAGAGTAACTAATTTTTACGACCCAACTACAGGTATGTTAGGCGCTGAATTATCACAAGTTATGACAGGTATTGATTTTGGCGGTGTTGAAGTACGTAGCTTTGATTTTGATACTGAGTCAGGATGGGACACTGATGGATGGTTTACAACACCATGGGACACATATGATAATACATATGAAGATCATGTTTTTTATGCAGACGGTACAACTATTATAATTGAGTTAGATAGTGCATTAGAAGACGGTGTTACATACAATATATACAGAAATGGTGTTAGAATAGATGATTCTAATTACCCAGCTAATCCTACAAATCCTAATGCTATTATGACTTCGATTGTAGGAGACGGCCAACAAACGTTGATAAATCTCGCAGAATTAGGTATAGATCTAAATACTGACGATATCTTAATTGTACGCAAAATTACAAGTGAAGGTACAGTAAATCCTGATACTGATAGTTATGATACACAACTTAGTGGCGGCCAATTAAATTATGGTAATGCCGGCGGAACAGCTTCTGAAGATATTATAGTAGACGGAGACTTATTTGTAACTCCGAACAACGCAGCTGGCACTGAAGAACTAGTTGCAGGACAAGTACTAGATACAGTAGATATAAAAGTATTTGAAAGATCAGGTACTGGCACAGGACAAATATATAGCCAAAACTTTATTACAGACGGCACAACAGTTTATGATTTAGTAATACAACCAAATAGTCCTGATGCAGTTATTGTTAAGATTAACTCTAATATAGTCCATGACTATACTATAGATCTTAAACAGAATACATTAACGTTTACATCAGCACCTACTGTAGATCAACTATTAACAATTTTAACAATTGGTAAAAACGGACAAAATATATTAGATATTGACTCTCACGTTGCTGACGGTAGTACTACTATTTTTGAAACAAGTGTTGCATGGCAAGATGATCTTCAAATTGTTACTACAATAGACGGAGAAGCACATTCACCAGAAGCAGTAAATGCACGTAAGAGTGCTAATAATCGAGTAGAGTTTGAATTTACAGTTAGTACAGAAGCAGGCTCCACACTAGAGTATGAAATTTATAGTAACAAAGATGAAATTAATTATAGTAAAGTTGCTAAATCTGTATTAGTAGCAACAGGCGGCACTAAAACATATACGTTACCTGTAACTCCGTTGTATAGTAAGCCTGAAGGATTTTATACAATAGTTGAAGTTGACAATAAAGTGTTAATGCCAGGATATAGTAGACAGTTTACTATAGACAGCCCGTTAACAAGAGAATATGAATTTGAAAAATTCCAAGTAGCAGTATCTACATTACAACCGTCATTACTTAAAGTTTATCTCAACGATACATTATTAAACCAAGGAACACAATATCTTGTAAACATTGGTAATTCAAGTATTATACTTGATCCGGGTATATTAAAATTAGGTGATAAGCTCGAGTTGTTTACAATGGATTTAGCTGATTACATAATTGAAGGTAATGTGTTAACATTTACAGATAACTTTGCTGGACCACAACAAGACGATATAATTAATGTTTACACATTTAGTAATCACGGTGTTAACGAAATAGAAAGATATTCGTATACAGCGTTAGCACGTAGTAGTTTAACTGTAGGAACAGATGAGTTTACTCGCTTCCATAGTATTTTAGGAGGTAAGATTAGACTTAATGATCCTGCTATAGCATCGCAGTACGTTTGGACAATTATAAACGGTGAACTATTACAACCAAATGTTGATTATTCATTAAGTGATGACAAACAGCATGTAATACTTAATACCCAATTAACAGAAAATGACACTGTAGATGTTATACATTTCTCAGCTCCATTATCTACACCTAAAATTGCATGGAGACAGTTCCAAGACATATTAAACAGAAATATGTATAAGAGACTAGACAATGCGTTAAATATAACTTTACAAACAGATTTACTTAACGATGATTTGCGTATTAATGTAGTAGATACATCGCAATTACCTGATCCAGACAGACGTAATAATATTCCAGGTGTTGTTTTCATTAATGGCGAAAGAATAGAATATCTTGTAAAAGATAATAATTTGTTAAGACAGTTGCGTAGAGGTACATTAGGTACAGGTATTAAAGATATACATTATGCTGGTACAAAAATTGAACCAGCAGGTAGAGAGAAAAATATTCCGTATGCTGACAAAACGCATGTACAAAATTTTATTGCAACACAGGGTCAAACAAATTTTGAATTAGACTTTGTACCGAATAGTGTAAATGAATTTGAAGTATTTGCAGCTGGTAAACGGTTAAGAAAAACAGCATTAGAAAAATTTGTAATAGGATCAGAATTAGATTCGCCCGAAGGCGATATAACACTTGCTCCTGAATTTACATTATCGGGTAGTACATTAGTACTTTTAACCCCAATTGAAGAAGATAAACGAGTAACAATAATTAGAAAAACAGGTCAAATATGGGGTCCAACAGGAACTCCTATAAAAGACTTACAAAATGACATTGGAAATTTCTTGCGCGGAAGCATAAGTGAATTACCTGAATAAATACACTAGCAGGAGTAAACAAACTAATGATTAATGAAAACAGTGGCGTATATTTACAAGGACATATAAAGATTCACAATCCTGAATCTGGTGAAGTTTTTGTAGACAAAAAGAACGCAATACATTACGAAAATATGAGTATTGCATTAGCAGAGAGTTTGGGCAATTCAGGACAAGGCCCAATCGCAGAGATGAGCTTTGGTAATGGCGGTACAAATGTTGACCCAACCGGAATTATTACATATTTGACACCAAATAGTACCGGCACAAATGCAGGATTATATAACCAAACATTTACAAAAATTGTAGATGATAGAAATAAGAATAATATTGATCCTACTAGAAACAAAATTGAAACTAGACACTTAAATGGTACAAACTATACTGATATTTTAGTTACATGTTTACTTGATTATGGTGAACCAGATGGACAAGATGCTTTTGATACTGCCACTGATCAAGATGCGCTTTATGTCTTTGACGAATTAGGATTACGTTCTACAAGTTCTACAGGAAGTTTAGGCGGAGGTAGACTGCTTACCCACGTTGTTTTTCATCCTGTACAAAAATCATTAAACAGACTTATACAAATTGATTATACTGTTAGAGTGCAAAGTCTAAGCGGAGGTAATTCGTAATGCCTTATACCGTTAGATTTACTGACAACATTAATAAGGGTGAGCTCATTGTTGAAGACAGAGAAATTAATACTGATACAAGTTTAAGATTTCCTGGAAAACAAAGTACAAGTTACGGCCAAGATATTGCTGAAAACTTTTTACACTTATTAGAAAACTTTGCTGCACCAAATCCACCAGCTAATCCTGCTGAAGGACAAGTTTGGTATGATAATTCGACAACTGTTAATCAACTTAAAGTTTATGATGGAACAAACTGGGTTGCAAGCGGCGGCGTTAAAAAAGGTAATAATCAACCTGATATAGATACTAGTATCAAAGGCGACCTTTGGGTTGATACTGCTAACCAACAATTATATCTTAATAATGGCGGAGCATGGATATTAGTAGGACCTGAATTTAGTCAAGGGCTTGCTACAGGTGTAAGAGCAGAGCAAATTTTAGGAACAGATGACCGATTATACACAATATTAAGAATTGAAGTTGATAATAATCCAGTAGCAATTGTTTCGCAACAAGGATTTACACCAAAAGTTACAATTAGAGGATTTACAAAATTAAGTCCTGGGTACAATTTAAGCACAAGAAATTTTGAAAATGGTGTACCTAAATACAACGGTATTGCACAAAGTGCAGAATCCCTTGTTATAAGCAATTCTAATGTTCCTGCTGAAAATTTCCTTAGAGGAGATGTTAACAGCACAAGTACTAGTACCTTGAAAATCAAGAATAACCAAGGTATTACTGTAGGTGAAAACGGACAAGTTACTATAGGCGCAGCAAATGATCGTGCTTTGATACGAAATAACTTTACAGGTGCAAGTATAGACGTACAACTTAAAGAAGCGTCAGGTAATTACAAAACTATAATTCGAACAATTAATGATTCTGTAGGTATTGCTAATGAAGATCCGCAAGCAACTTTAGATGTTTCGGGAGATTTAAAGGTTTTAACTAATGTTAGTATTTCTGGAACAGACGATGCTGACGTACTATTTAATGATGATTATTCCTCAGGAGCATTAGTGTTAGCTGGCGGCGCAAGCATTGCAGGTAATATGAAAGTAGCAGGAGATACAACATTTGCATCACAGATAAAAGTTGCAGGTAACATATCTACTGATCCTGATTTAGATGCTGCTAGTCTTCCTACTTTAACTGGATTTAGTTTAATCGAAGCAACTAGATTCTCAGGAGTATTTGACGGTACATTTGAAGGTACAGTTACAGGTGCTTCGTCAGAGGCATCAAAACTAACAAACGCAACTGAATTTAGGATGTTAGGTGATGTTAGTTCTGAATCGTTTACATTTGACGGAGCAGGATCGCTTATTAAAACATTTACTACAAGTATTGCTCCAGGATTTGTTTCTGATAAACCACTGACAGATACAGTTGAAACTAGTGACGAAATATTAATTAATAGAGTAGTAGGAGATCAAGACGGTCTACATAGGATTACACAAGCTAATCTTATTTCTACTGTACCAAGAAATCCTGTTGGTATGATTGTTCCATTTGCTGGATTAATAGCTCCAGCGGGATGGTTAATTTGCGATGGTAGAGAAATACAAATACAAGTATACCAAGAATTATTTAGTATTATACAATATAATTTTAAAGATGCAAGTCAGCTAGTAAATTCTTTAGCAACACATTTTGCATTACCAGATTTTAGAGGAAGATTTTTACTAGGTGCAGATACAATGGGCGGCGTCCCGGCACAAACAACACAGAATGTTGCTGCAAGTTTTGTAGGCGGAAAAGCAGGCACTGAGAGTAAAACAATTAAGAAAAATAACTTACCTGCACACGAACACAGTTTAGTTTCACCGGGCGGCATACAACATTATGCTATTAGAGATGATTTACCGGCTGAAGAGGATCAAAGTAATAACGTTCCGTCATTAAGTATACCAACAGGTGCAGAAAACGTAAGTGGTATACCATCATCAGGTCAAATCCGAGGCGGCGGTATAGATGCTAATGATCAATATAACACTGTAGATAACGAACTCGTAGGTAGAAACTTAGATATTATGCCTCCCTATGCAACTGTTAATTATATTATATTTGCAAACAAGGAATAAGGAAAAATAAATGGCATATCAAGTAAACAAAACAGACGGTACACTACTTGTAGATTTAATCGACGGGATTATTGATACAAGTACTACAGATTTAAGTTTAGTAGGTAGAAACTACAAAGGATATGGTGAATCTTTCAATGAAAACTTTGTAAAACTTTTAGAAAATTTTTCTAATCCAAACGAACCAGTAAGTCCAATACAAGGACAACTTTGGTATGATACTAGCGAAAACAAACTTAAAATTTATGACGGAACAGTATTTCAAAGTGCTGCGGGTAGTTACATCAGTAACTTACAACCTAGCGGTGCTATACAAGGAGATACTTGGTACGATACAACAAAAAATCAATTTTACTTATACTCTGGTTTAGAGTGGACATTAATAGGTCCATCTTATACTAAAAATCAAGGGCAAACAGGTGTATTTGCAGACACTATATTTGATAGCGGACTACGAGGACGCACAGTATTAAAACTTTTTGTAAACAATTCCTTACAAGCAGTAATAAGTGCAGGCACAGACTTCAATCCTAACCCTTTACCTGGAAACATAATTTCTGAATTAGTAACAGAGTCTAATCCTGCAGGAACTATTAAACGTGGAGTAAATATTCTTCCTAGTACTAGTGACACAATTGATGATTTTAAGTTTAGAGGAACATCTCTTAACTCTGAAAATTTAGTTAGTGCTGTAGGAGAAATTATTCCTGAATCTAGACTGTTGAAGAATGACGAAAATGGAGTAATTCAAGGTAGTTTAGAACTGCAATCAAGCCAAGGATTAACAGTAGGTGTTAACGGCGAAACAACACATGTTATTGAAAATGGTTATACTATACGAAATACTAGAGCAAATCAAGATTTTAATATTGTAGTTAACTCTAGTGGCGGCGTGTTAACATCTTTAAGTCAGTCAAACGCATTAACTATTAAATCTAACACACAACGAGTTGGTATTTTTAACGGTAATCCTAGCTATAACTTAGATGTTACTGGAGACGTGCGTGTTACTGGAAACTTAACAGTTGAAGGCGATAGCGTAACAACTAATGTCGAAACTGTAGAAGTTGAGGACAAAAACATTGTACTTGGTAACGTTACTACTCCTACAGATCTTACAGCAGCAGATGGCGGCATTACGTTAAAAGGTGCTACTGACAAAACTTTTAATTGGGTAAACGGCAGCGATAGTTGGACGTCAAGTGAAAATATTGATTTAGCAAACAATAAATCTTACAAAATTAATAATGTTAATATTTTATCACAAACAACAATAGCAAGTAGTGTTGTTAACAGTAATCTACAAAACTTAGGCACACTAACACAACTAAATGTTGACACTACTAGAATAGACGGAAGTACACTGTCAAGATCGTCTGGTACAGGATTTACAATAAACGTAGGCGGCGACATTGATGTTTCTGCTAGTAAAATTACAAATTTATTAACACCAACAGCCGGTGCAGACGCAACTAATAAAACCTACGTAGATACACAAAACTTAACACAGCGAATTATATTTGGACTTGATACAACAGGTTGGGCATCAACAACAAACGATCAGATAATTTTATTGCTAACTAATTTATATCCTGTGGCACAAGTAAACAACGGTAAACAAGCAAGAGTAGCTTGTACATTCTATGGTAACCAAACTACTGATCCGATAAACATATCAGGATCTACAGTAGTAAGTACTGTAGATGTTGAGCCTGTAGGTGGCACAGGAAGTCCAGTTACAGTAGTACAAGGTATTACATTACCAAATTCACTTACAACAGCAGTAACGCTAGTAGTTTCACGAGAAACTAGAGCATTTATTGTTGCTAACGGAGTATGGACAGTAGATGCAAGTCCTAGTCCATAATGAATAAATATACATAGTAAACATATTAGGGGAAGCACGAAATGGCTTATCAAATTGATAGATTTAACAGGACACCACTTGTTACAGTTCAAGACGGTACTTTGGATGAAACAACAGATATAAAATTTGTTGGTAAAAACTACGCTGGATACGGCGAAATACACAATGAAAACTTTTTGTTTTTATTAGAAAATTTTGCAGGAGCAAATGAGCCACCTAAACCATTAAGCGGTCAAGTTTGGTATGATAGCTCTAGCGATAAAATGAAGTTTAGAGATGGTAACAGCAGTTGGAGAACAATTGGTGGTTCTCAGACAAGTTCTACACAACCGACAGGACTTGCACAAGGTGATTTTTGGTGGGATACTGCTAACGATCAGTTATATGTTTACAACAGTACAGAATTTATTTTAATTGGTCCACAAGGAGCAGGCGAAAATACTACTCAAATGGTTAGTAAAACTGTTTTAGATACTTCAGATATAGCCAAAGCAGTAATTATTTCAACTGTAAATAATGTTCCAATTTCTGTATTCTCCCCTGAAACATTTACAATTAAAAACGTTGCTGGAAATACCATTGATGGATTTACTGTAGTAAGACAAGGTATTACATTACGTGATTCAGATGGTGCTACAGGCGAAACTACTTCGGCATATAGATTCCACGGTACAGCAACTGATACTGATAGATTACAAGGTTTATCAGCATCAAGTTTTGTACAATCTGGAGATCCAACATTTGATCAACTTATTGAAGCATCACAAGGAATGATTATAGACGGAGTGTTTAGTTTAACTACTGAAGCTGGCGCCGCAAATGATACAGGCGTAATTAAAAACACTAGTGGCGCTTCTAACGAAATTAAATTTATAACACAAAATGCATCAAGCAACAATGTACATTCTTTAACAATAACAAGTGCTGGATTAACACCTGCTGTTACTGAAACATTTAATATAGGTGAAACTAACTTAAAATTTGATGAAGTACATGCAGTTTCGTTTAAGGGCATTGCAGATAATGCAAATCAATTACGTAACGGGAATACAGGTAGTGCTTATACATATGCTTCTGAATCATCTACAGGTGGCACAATTGCAATTAGAACAGCCGACAATAAAATACTTGCAGATGTATTTGAAGGTGTAGCAACAAGTGCTAGATTTGCTGACTTGGCAGAGAAATATACTACTGGAGAAACACATCCAGTAGGAACAGTTATGCACGTATGCGAAGATGTCGCACATGAAATTGCTCCGTGTTTACTAGATAGTTTTCCAGTAGGCGTTATATCAGAAAATCCTGCTTATTTAATGAATAGCGAATCAAGCGGACAAGCAATTGCGTTAGAAGGACGTGTTCCGGTAAGATGTATTGGCGAAGTTCGAAAAGGTCAAATTGTCTATGTAGATGCTGATGGTACTGCTAGTACTAAGTATAATGGAAATCCTAGAGTTGGTGTTGCATTAGAAACCAGTTTAGATATAGCTGAAAAGCTAGTTGAGTGTATTTTAAAGTTATAAATTTGACAGACTAATTTTTGATAAATACTCATAGTAAGGTGATAACCGAATTTATGAGGACAACCAATGGCAATAGCAGCTGATAGTATCATTGATGCAGATGATTATAACGGAATTAGAAATAAGATTATAAAAGTTTTGAGCGACGACGGCGCTGATCAAAAGATCGGCTATGGTCGTGCTGTATCTAGTTCTGCTAGAAGCGAAGGAGATATTATCTCTTCGGCTGATATGACAGCATTATATAACGACTTAGAACTTATTAAAGAACATCAAAATGGTTTTGCTGAATCAGACCCTTCATTTGGTTGGTCACCTACACTTAGTTTAAACGCTCCATCAGCAGTTGAAATTATTGGCGCAGATGCTTCGATAGATGTAACTGACGGTACAACTGATGATGACGAAGGATTTTTAGACTTTTCGGCAGTTGCTACTGATATACTTACTTTTGCAAATAATTTCCCTACAAGTTTTCCGGGGGCTGGAAGCTTCACAGTTGACGGATTAGTTTCAGATACAAGAACACCGGGCTGGAACGGAACTGTCTCGCATACAACTACAGTAAATTTTCCCAATGCTGATGCACGTAGATATTTTTTCAATGCAGGTGGACGTATTAGATTCACTGCAAGTTTAACAGGCGGTAACAGTGTTGCAGGTGACCAAACTCAAACTTATCCAGATAGTCCTGCATACCAAAAAGATGAAATTTGGCAAACTATGCTTAATGTAATGTCTAATATTGATTTTGGAAGAGACGGAACAACCCAACCAAGCTCAGCTTCGGGTACTCCGGCTACTGCAATTGGCAATTATCAACTAACAAATACAGATCAAACTATTTTTACAAAAAACGGTAGCGGAGTTTATTCTGAAAACTATTATCAAATTAAAGCAAGAAATGTGTCTACTAAAAGTATTAGATTTACAGTTTCGTTTGTTGATGCAGATCTCGGAGATGATAGAAATGCTGATGCATATAATTACCGAACTGACGAAAATGTTACAGGTACTGTTACTAGTGTTGTACAAAGTGTAACACCTAGTGCATTTTTAGGAATACCTGAACCTAGTGCTACAGAAGATTTAACACTTGACGGTTCAACGCCTACAAGTTATACATTAAGCACAAATAATTCAGCAGTTGACGAAGGCCAACAATTTATAATTACTCTTGATACAACTAATGTTCCAAACGGAACATTAGTACCTTACACAATTACAGGAGTTACAACAGCTGATATAAACGCTGCCAGCCTAACTGGCTCATTTAATATACAAGGTAACACACGGGCATTAACTTTCACAGCCACAGCAGATGCTGCCGGTAATGAAGGCGACGAAATTTTTAGTTTAACATTAGACAACGGATTTGGAGGCACAGCAGAGGTTACAATTACTGATACAACAGTTTTATCTAGTTCTGAAAACTTCCCTTCAACAATTCCACACACTGGATGGGGAGTAATAACGCATTTTGTTGATAGCACTAATACAACAGCACGAGCAACTGCTGATGTTACTATAACAAATGATAATGCAAATAGTAGAATTGCTATAACTTCAAGAACATTTACTAATATTGCAACTCCACCTACAGATTTTACAGGGTATATTAACTATGTAGGAGTTGGAACAGTTACTATCGAAGCTAGATATACAGTAACAGTTATGACATCTAACCAGCAAGATGGTAGTAGAACACCTGCTAACCTTTCAACACCTTCAAATTGGTATACATTAGCAGACGGTGCATCAAGAACATTTGATTGGATTGCCGAAGATACTAGTGCTGCTTCTAGTACTAGGGGATTAACTAGTGGGTCTGATGTAGTGTTTGAAGTTAAAATAACAGATGATAACGGTACATTTATACGATCTTCTAGTGGTAATACTGTAACTCTAGAAGCCCAGTATGTGGAAACAGCACAAGAAATTAATTCATTATGGGTTGCTGATGACGACAGTAATGAAAATACTATCGACGGAACCGAGCGTATTGGATTTACATTGAATACAGACGGAACTACTGATCGATATCTATTAATATATAATAATAGCAATTATTCAATTACACCGAGTACTACCGCAGGCACTCCGTGGTTACCAACACCAATTCAAAGCGCAGATGCTGGAGATAACTGGCAAGTTATGATTACATCAGTATCAAATTCAAATAGTAATCTTTATACATCTACATCAGATCCTTTTGGAACGTGGATTACAATGACTGATCCTATTACAGTTTATGCCGCTGACACAGCAACAGGTGAACTTGGGAATTCAGAACTTAATTTAAAAATTCGTAGATCGGGAGCTGCAACTAATGATGTTAATGAAGCAATTATTTTAAAACAAGATTTAACAACTGCTGCTGACCCAGTTTCGATTGATGGTAATTTAACTGCTTATGCAGATAGTAATGGATTAAGTGGAAGTTGTAGTGCTAACTTAACTTGGGATGGCTCTGCTGGAACAGTTGCCACCGGTGCGTTTGGTAATCCTGGGTCCTCTACTCCATCAGTAACTTGGTTAAACTCAGGCAATGCTTCTGATTATGAAGTAAGATTTACTTATACTACTACATTAACTGGTGGAGGATCCACATCTGGATCTTATACTAATACTATTGTTTCATCTGGTGGTACAATACCTGTATCTGGAACTTGGTATCCTGCAGAAAATCAACATAAACTTAGAATTAGAGATTCAGGCACAAATCCAAATTCGTCAAGTATTGCTGGCACTGTTGATATTCGTCAACAAAGCACCGGAACAATTTTAGCTACAAAAGGTTTCGGAATTAGCGCAAACAATGATCCGTAAATTAGAGAGAAAATAAATGGCAGCACAAGTAGATCAAATAATTACAGCAAGTTCGTTTAATGCTATTCGAAGTAAAGCAAATCGTATTCTCGGATCCGGCGACAGCGGAACTAGAGGCTACGGAATTCCACTAGAAAGCTCAACTAAAGTTGACAACGACATTATACAAGCAAGTGATATGCAGGCTTTATATAACGACCTTGTTAAAGCTAGACAACATCAAGTTGGTATCCCAGTAACTTGGTCAACCGCCACAGACGGATTAAGTTCACCGTCTACTGGTGAACTTGTGGGTGTTTTTGCAGCTGACGTAGGTCCAGGTGGGAACAGCACTAGTGCTACTGCAACATCTGATTTAGATGAAGGATTTTTAGATTTTGAAAATGCAGCTAATGATATTGAAAGTGGTAAATTCTTAGTCGGAGCAGGACAGTCTGAAATATCTACACTTGCTACAAATGCTAGAGTTACTAACTGGAACGGTTCGCTTACATTTGGATTTACGCTTACTTGGGAAAATTTTGAAGAAAGACGATTTTGGTTTAATTCTGGAGGGTATATTACAATTGCTAGTAATTTAGCAGGCGGCACCTCGATTCCAGGAAATGAAGTAAATACTCCTCCGGCTACCAAAGACGAAATATGGCAAACAATGCTTAATAATATGGGAACATACAAAATTAGTGTATCTGGAAGTGAAGTTGTAGCAGGCACTGCAACAATAAATTCAGGAGTCAGCGGAATTTACTCTGATACTTCTAATGCCACTGATTGGTCAGCATATAATAATTCTAATAGGCTTACTGTTATGTCTAAATCCGGAACTGGAATATATAGCGAAAATGAATTTAAAATAGAAGCATGGCAAACTAATACTAATTCAATAAGATTTTTATTAACATATAGTGATAACGATATCGGAGACGATGTAGATGGAGATGAATATTCAAATCCTGCAGATGAAAATGTTACAGGCACAATAACCGCAGTAGTAACAGCAAGAACAGCAACCGGATTAGGCAAAGAGTATCCTGCATTAACTATAAACGATGAATTTTAGGACTTGACAACTTCTTAATTATACTGTATAATATGTAATTATTAGGAGAGTTTCGTGGACGAAAAACTATCAAAAGCATTAGATTTTAGTAATGTAATGCTAACGCATCAAGCACAAAAAAACAATCTAAAAGAGCAATACTATGCTAGTATTGACACGTATCATAATGGATCAAAATTTCTAGCAACTCCTGCATTAATTTCTTTTTGTACATCGTTACTACAACTTAAACAAGAAACTGCAATACTAATAGATTGTAACGATTTGCCGTGTAATATTGAAAATCTTAAACAGTTTACAGATGAGTTAGTTGATTGTTATGCAACAGCTACAAACGTATACCTAAATGAATATAATAATATAAAAGTAAAACGGTCTATAACGGATATTATTAATGACTAATGGATGTTTATTATTTGCATACAATAATGGATTATTTGATTATATTATGCAGGCAGATTTTCTAGCCGCTAGAATAAAAAAACATTTAGATATACCTACATCAATTGTTACAAGTGATGTTGAATACGCTAATACTTTTACAAATTTTGATAAGGTAATATATAAACCTAATTCAAGTTCTAACAAAAGAAAGTTTCACTGCGGAGCGTTTTATAATAAATCCGCAGCGTTTAAAAATGATACAAGAGTTTATGCGTACGAACTTTCGCCTTATGATAAAACATTATTACTAGATACAGATTATATTATATCTAATGATAGTTTTAAAAATTGTTTTCAAGTAAACGATGATTTTCTAATTTATAAAGACGCTACTAATATTAATACACAGTTTTCTAAAACAACTGAGTTTAGTAAAATTAGTGATACAAGTATAGATTTTTATTGGGCTACGTGTGTATATTTTACAAAAACAGAACGTAACAAAATCTTTTTTGATCTTCTCCAACATATACAAGAAAATTGGCATCATTATAAATCTGTTTATAGATTAAGTTATATTACATATAGAAACGATTTTGCTTTTAGTATTGCTATACATATAATGAACGGATTTCAACAAGGGTCATTTGCAAAACAAATGCCGGGTAAAAAATATTATATTACCGACAGAGATCACTGCCATAAAATTGATGATAATAATCTTACTTTCTTGCTTGAAAAGAAAACACATCCTGGAGAATATTTCCTATCTAAAACAAAAAATATAAATGTGCATGTAATGAATAAGTTTAGTTTGGGAGAATTGTTAAATGAATTTTACAATGTTAGCTCAGAATAGTACGGACGTAGATTACGTACAACAAGCATGTGTTTCTGCAATGAGCATAAGACATACAAACCCTACAAGTAAGATCTGTTTAATTACTAATGACGCAGTTCCAAGTAAGTACAAAGAACTATTTGATGCAGTAGTAGAAATTCCATGGGGAGACTCTGCTCACAAATATGAATGGAAAATACATAACAGATTTAAGATTATTCATGCATGTCCTTTTAGCGACACTGTTGTTATTGATACTGACATGCTAATACTAAATGATCTTTCTAACTGGCAAACACATTTTGAAAAGTATGACTTTTGGATATGTAATAACGTAAAAACATATCGCAACGAGATAGTTAATAATCAGTTTTATAGAAAAAAATTAAATAAATTTAAACTTCCTAATGTGTATTACGGACTGCATTATTTTAAAAAGTCTAAATTTGCATACGAATTTTATGGATTGCTAGATATTATTGTTAATAATTATAGCGACTTTTTTAATCTGCATAATATGAATTTACAAAATTTTGCAAGTATGGATATTAGTAGTAGTCTTGCTACAGCAATATTAGATTGTGAATCTGTTATTACTAATAATAGTCACTATGCACCTATGTTTACTCATATGAAGGCAAACATACAAAATTGGCAAGGACTAAAAGATAGTTGGCAAAAAGAAGTTGGCACTTATCTAACAGATGATGCACAACTATATGTTGGCAATTACAAACAAAGTAATATATTTCATTATACAGAAGATGATTTTATTACAAGTGATGTAATTAACACATATGAAAAAATAATTGGAATTTAGATGCGATTTAAAATACCTAAAACAAAAAAAACTGAGCCATTATATTATAAGGTATATTACGAAAAAGCCACTGGTCAAATTATTTCTATTTCAATTAAAGACAAGCCGTCTTTAGATACTCATTTTACAACTACGTTTAACGAAGTATGCGAATTTATAGACGGAACTAAAAGTTTAATTAATTATAAAGTTACATACGATTTACAAAAAACAAAATTCCATATTGTACATAAAGATGATAAGATTGTATTAGATGTAGATAATCTAATACATAAAATTACCCAGTCTGGTCCAGCACAACTATGTATTATAAAGGATAATATATTAAACGAATGGCAACTACACCTTGATCTTAACTTAACAGCAAAAAATAATATTAATAATGCTGGAGTTTTAGACGAAATATTATGGTTTAGTATAACACAAGAAAATAATCCAAATATACTATACAGACATTTCTCAGCTAGTATGCACGAACTTATAAATGAGCAAACTGTGTCTTTTAAATTTTTAAATCACAAGGAAACAGATGTAACCAAATATAGTATATATACTAATAAGAGACTAGTATCCTATTCTAAAAGAGAAATACATGAGCCAAATTAAAATTTTAGATTATGACATTATATATTTGTCGTACGATGAACCAAATGCTGATAAAAACTATGCAGATTTATTAACTAAAGTGCCATGGGCAAAACGTGTACACGGTGTAGAAGGAAGTGACGCTGCACACAAAGCATGTGCAAAATTATCAGAGACAGATAGATTTATTACAGTTGATGGTGACAATATTGTACATCCTAAGTTTTTTACACAAGTGCTAGATCTCTCTAAGCATCCTAATTTAGAAAATAGTGTAATAAGTTGGTGTGGCAAAAATATTATTAATGGGTTAATGTACGGCAACGGTGGGTTAAAGTGCTGGCCAAAGAATTATGTGTTGAATATGAAAACACATGAAAATGCTGATCCAAATAATTTGCAAGCACAGGTAGACTTTTGTTGGGATCTAGAATACATACAGCAAAATAGTTGGTATAGTGATGTGTATAATAACGCAACACCACATCAAGCATGGCGAGCTGGATTTAGAGAGGGTGTTAAAATGGCACTTGACCAAGGTATAAAACCTACTAAAGATGATTTTTTACGAGGGCATTGGAAAAACTTACATCGACTGTGGATATGGCTTATGGTTGGTGCAGATGTTGACAACGGTAAATGGGCAATCTATGGCGCCCGTGAAGGCCTGTACAAAACAATGTGTACTGATTGGGATTTTGTAAATGTAAGAGATTTTGAATATCTTAATCGCATGTGGAAAGAAATTGAACCTAAAGTATCAATGGACGGACTAGAAGACTCCATTGAAGAATATGGTATTAAACTTATTAACGAACTTGAAATTCCTATTGCTGAAGAATGTCTTAATGCACAACAAAGTAAGTTCTTTAAAACAGTGTATCAAAATCCAAGCCGAAGTTCACAACAACAGTATATAATTGACCCAGAATGAGCAAAGATCAAAAAGGTGATGAAGTTAAACTACTTAAAGGCAAATATCAAAGCGTATACTTTGAAAGTAGTAAAGATCTTTTAGAAGGATTAAATCAAGTTAGTCCTAGCTTCTGTTTGGCTAAATGGTATAGTGTGAGTTTACATTTACCAACTGGTAGAACACATAGTTGTTATCACCCACCTAGTCATCATATTCCCCTTGAAGAACTTGCTGTATCGCCTGATGCATTGCATAATACACAATATAAAAAAGAACAACGTGCTAAAATGCTTAAAGGAGAACGTCCTAAAGAGTGCGAGTTTTGCTGGGCATTAGAAGACCAAGGCAGTATAAGTGATAGAGCATATCGTAGTAAAGATGTATACGAGCCTGAGCTTATCCAAGCAGCACAAATTGAAGAAAATCCTAAACCTAGATATTTAGAAGTAAATTTTAACCAAGCATGCAATCTTAAATGCAGTTATTGTAGTCCGCACCTAAGCACAGAGTGGCACAAAGAAGTCAAAAAACATGGGGCATACAAATTAGCACACGGTAATCATAATGACCCGTTGTGGGTAGAAGGAATGCGTATTAACAATGCCCCTGATAGTCCGTATATACAAGCCTTTTGGGAGTATTTTCCAGAAGTATATCCTACATTAAAAACATTTCGTATGACAGGCGGCGAGCCTTTGATGGATAAAAACACTTTTAAAGTGTTTGATTATGTAAAACAAAATCCTAAATCAGATTTACAATTAAGTATTACAAGCAATTGCTGTCCTCCTAAGGGACAATGGCAAAAGTTTATTGATGATTTAAAAGAAGTATCACCTGCTATCGATCACTTTATGCTATTTTGTAGCTTAGATAGCTGGGGGACACAAGCAGAGTATATACGACACGGTTTAGATTTTGATATAATGTATAAAAATATTCGGCAGTATCTTGCAGAAGGTACCGGACATAGTTTAACATTTATAATTACAGCAAATTTATTAAGTTTACCGGGCTATAAAGAATATATACATAATATTTTAGAGTTGCGCAAAGAGTTTAATACAGACAGACAGTTAATATGGTTTGATACTCCTATGTTGCACGATCCTAAATGGCAAAGTATGCAACTAGCAACTAGTGATATGTTAGAGCCGTTATTAGATAGTATACAGTTTATGGAAAGTAATCCAGAGACTACACAAAATAGATACAAAGGATTTAAGGACTTTGAAGTAGACAAAGTCAGAAGACTATACGATTGGGCATGTGCATCGTTAAATACATTTGAAGAGGAACAAGCAAAAATAAACTTTTACTTGTTTTTTAAAGAACACGATCGTAGACGTAATACAGATTTATTACAAACCTTTCCAAGTTTAGAACATTTTTATAGAGAGTGTAAAGAAAAATATGAGCAGAGATAAACGAGTAGATGCAGTAAAAGAAAGACTAAACAAGATAGGTAAAGGGTTTTGCACACAAAAATGGTTGCACGAAACACTTTATCTTCATACAGGCGATAATCACAGTTGTTATCATCCACGACCTCAACATATACCTTTACAAGAAATACAAGATAATCCAAGTGCTTTACATAATACAAAATGGAAAAAGCAGCAACGTAAGACTATGCTAGAAGGTGGTCGTCCTGATGAATGTTATTACTGCTGGAATATTGAAGATCTACCTGGCGAGCATTTAAGTGATCGGCATTTTCATAGTGCTAGTTCTTATGCTGAGCCTGTGATTGAAACACTTGCAACTATGCCTTGGGATAAAGATATAAATCCTCGCTATTTGGAAGTTAGTTTTGGTAACGGGTGTAACTATCGTTGTGGCTATTGCTGTCCACAAGCAAGTACATTATGGATGGACGAAATTAAAAAACACGGCAACTACGATTTAACCTACAATCAATACGGTATAGACTTTTTAGAAAACGGAACATACTACGGTCCTAAAGACGACAATCCATATATCGAAGCATTTTGGAAATGGTGGCCTAGTTTACGCAATGATCTACACACACTACGTATTACTGGCGGAGAACCTTTAATGAACCCGGGATCTATGCAGTTTTTAGATCTATTAGAAAAAGAGCCTGCTCCAAATTTAAGAATTAGTCTCAATAGTAATCTAGGAGTTTCAACAAACAAGATAGACAAATTTTATGATAGAGTAGAATCTTTACTAGAAAATAAAAAAATTAAAAAGTTTAGCTTGTTTACAAGTATAGATACATGGGGACCGCAAGCAGAATACATGCGTACTGGAATGAATCTAGTACACTGGGAACGTAATCTAAAAGAAGCATTGCGCAGGGGATTTCAAGTAAGTCTAATGTGTACATTTAATGTTTTGTGTGTTACAAACTTCAAAAGTCTGTTACATAAAGTAATTGAGTGGAGAGAAGAGTTTGGACACCATGCTATTGGTTTTGATACACCGTATTTAAAAGAGCCGCCGCATTGGATGATTAATATTTTACCAGAATCATTCTTATTATACATGGACGAAACACTTAGTTTTATTGATACAAATATGGATAAATTTAATCCGGATGAGTATGAAAAGTTCAAGCGTGTTAGAAACTACATGAAAGAAAATCCTGTTGATCCTCTTAAAATACAACAAGGTCGCAGAGACTTTTATAGTTTCTTTACAGAAAATGATAAACGTGTTGGACTAAATTTGTTAGAAGTATTTCCTGAATATACAGATTTCTTTAATTATTGTAAAGAGGTGCATGATAATTATGGCTAACGGGTGCGTTAATGCTTATATGAATTTAAGTATACACCCTACTGGAGGTGTACGACCTTGTTGTATGAGTGATAAATTCTTAACAACTGATACAGGCGAAACTTCATTAGACAAAGCAAGCATTAAAGATTTTTGGTATAGTAAAGATCGTAAAGATTTTGCAGACGCACTAGACAGCGGCGAAAGGATATCAGATTGCACAGCATGTTGGCAGGAAGAAGATGCTGGCAAAGAAAGCAAGCGCATAAGAGACAACAGAGAATATAAAGATAGAACATTTGAGTTTGAAAGTTTGCCAGTTGTGCTAGATCTAAGCATGGGCAACTTATGTAACCTAAAGTGTCGCATTTGTTCGCCAAGACATAGTACTCCGTGGCTACGTGAGGAAGCAGAAATACACAGTCCTAAGGACATAAAAGGTTACATGAAACAACCTAAATGGTTAATTGCTAAAGAAAGTTTTGAACAAACTAACGACTTTGTTTGGGAAGATATAAAGGAGTTACTAGAACATGCAGAACGTTTTGATTTTGCTGGCGGAGAGCCTTTTTACATTCCTGCACATTGGAAAATGATAGAACACAGTGTTACACAAGGCTTTAGTAAGAATCAATATTTACATTATAACACAAATGGTACCATTTATCCGACCAAATATATAGATTTATTGGACAAATTTAAAACAGTTGATATACAAATAAGTTCAGATGGTATAGGTAAAAAGTTTGATTATTTACGACACGGAAGTCCATTTGAATTGTGTGAAGAAAATATAGATAAATTTTTAGTGGCTAAAGATAATGCAAAGACAACATGGTATATTGGCGCATGTTTAAGTGTAAGTGCATTTAATGTATTTGATTTTTTTGAAACGTATGAACATTATGCAGCCAAAGGACTACGCATGTATGTAAACACAGTACATGATCATCACGGAGTAAGAATTATTCCTACAGAATTAAAACAAAAGTTAATAAAAAGATTAGAAGCAACAGAAAGCAAATATGATGTACATGACTGGACTAGGCAGCGTGATATGATTTGTAATCTATTGCGTAATACAGAATACAGTGAACATGACTGGAACAATTTTTGGAAAGAAATACGGTTAAGAGATAAAGTCCGTAATGAAAGTTTCCAAGAAACATTTCCAGAATATTACAATTTAGCAAAGGAGTACATCAATGTTTAGAGGTGAAAAGTTTCAAGTTCATTGGGAGCCTACTGATAGATGTAACAGTATGTGTCCAATGTGTCCACGATACACAAAAGACGGATTTGAAGTAGAAACACTTTCAAATACTGAATGGACTTTAGACCAATTTAAAGCAGCATGGCCTGTAGAGTTTATTCAACGTAATTTAAAGAAAATTTTAGCATGTGGTAATTTTGGTGATCCGTGTGCATGTAGACAATTTGTTGATATTTACGAATATGTAAGAGAACTAAATCCCGGAGTAGGGTTAGCGTGTAATACTAACGGAAGTCTAAGAACACCTGATTGGTGGGCACGTTTAGGCGCAGTAATGACAGAAAAACAAAATCCTGGCAATTACTGCACATTTAGTATTGACGGTTTAGAAGATACAAATCATCTATATAGACGTAAAACAAACTTTAAAAAGATAATCGAAAATGCTAAAGCGTTTATCGATGCTGGCGGAGTAGCACATTGGGACTATATTGTATTTGAATACAACGAACATCAAGTTGAAGAAGCACGTAATCTAGCTATTGAAATGGGATTTAAAAACTTTAATATTAAGAGAACTACTAGATGGCAAAGATACGACAATGACCAAGGAGCATATAAAGTATATGAAAAAGGCAAATACTTATATGATCTAAAACAGCCATCAGAAGTTGCATTTAAGCATAACTTTGAAGATGCTACACTTTTTAAAAATCAAGAAAATCAAAGTATTACACTAGAAGATTTTAAAAATATGAAAGGCAGAGATAATGGAGATAATAGATATGCAAACGGTGAATGGCATACTATTAAATTAAATGATTTGTCAATAGCATGCAGAAGTTGTGCAGGCGCAAGACCGCATCATCCTAACAACGAAATTTATATAGCAGCAGACGGTTTTGTATCTCCATGTTGTTTTTTAGGAAGTGAACCGTTTCATAATCCTAAACAAAGGTCAAGAGACGATAACTATTTAAAAATTGTTGATATTGATGGCGGACAACGTGCATTTAATATGCACGACCATAATTTGTTTGATATACTTGATAAAGACTTATTCCGTAAACTTATACCCGACACATGGGATAATGAAAGCGGCAATACAAGTATGCGTCCTGCTAAATGCGGGCAGTGCTGTGGTGTAGAATGGAATGGTCTTGACTTTGGCGAACTAGGCGACAAACAAAATAGTTACTTAAATGGCGGCGGCGATGGAACTAAGTAATTATTGTGTCTTACCTTTTAATAGTGTTAGTATAAGCGCAACTGGCGAAATACGACAGTGTTGTAATGCTGGCTATACTTCTAGCAATACATACGTAGACGCATTAGATGTCAACGGCATAATAAACAATCCTTTTATACAAGATATCCGTGAGCACTTTCAAGAAAATAAAAAACATTCTCAATGCGACAGATGCTGGAAAATGGAGGACTTGGGATCTAGAAGTTTTCGACATGTTGCAAATAATGATAAAGAACACGGAGTTAAACGTGGAATAAAAAGTACTAAAACAGTAATGGATTTTGAGGATCTTGAGTACATAGATATAACACTAGGTAACAAGTGTAATCTTGCATGCCGTATGTGCAACTGGTCCAGTAGTAGTTTATTAGCAAAACAACTAAAAGAATTAGGTAAACACAACGGTCCTATAGACTTAGAATTAAATGAAGAATCAAAACAAAAAGTTTTAGAGTTATTTCGCAAAAGTAAAAATCTAAACAGTATCTATATGTTAGGCGGCGAGCCATTAATAAATCCATTTCATGATGAAATATTAGATCTATTAATAGAATCTGGACAAGCAAAGAACATCGGTATACACTATAATACTAATTTGCAAGTAAATAAAATTGAAGACTACATAGACAAATGGAAACACTTTAGAACAATACATATACAGGCAAGTATTGACGGGTGTGATGAAGTTTATAATTATATACGTTGGCCTGGTAATTGGAACAAAGTATTTAAAAATTTACTAACTCTAGTTAATTTTGGCGACGACGAAAAAATTAAAGTTAGTATTAGTACAACAATACAAAACACCAATGCACTAAATATTCCTAAACTTATCGAAAGGTGTCAATCTTTAGAAGGAAAAGCAGTTCCATTTTTCTTTATACCAGTTGTTGGCACATGTACATTAGATATCACTCCTAAACATATTATTCAGCAAGCAATTGATATACTAGAAGCAATGCCAGCCCGTAATCAAATACCAATGCAAGATCTATTAGCAAACTATTATGATGCCCTAACAAAGCCAATTGATATTAGGAAAGTTGGTGAATACTTCCAAGAACAAAAAATGTTTGACGAGAAGCGTGGACAAAATTTATTTGAAACAGTCCCATACTTTATAGAACTTGCAGATGAATACAATATAGAAAGATGGTAAATGATAAAAACAATAAAAACAGTTTATGAAGATCCTGCAATTATAGAAATAGAGTTTGAACCATTTGCACAGGATAAAATAGACGCACTATATAAAGAAGATAATTTTGAACAGTTAAGTTTTGAAAACTTAGTTGTGCATGGCGGCAGACAAAGATTAACGCCTGATGCAAGAGGGCTAGATAATTATAAACAATTAGCTGCACACTTTTCGCCTATGTTTAAAACTGTAACAAAAGCACTATTAGAAATAGATAAATTACGTTGGCCTGTATTTTATAATTTTGATGATTGGTGGAACAAAAATAATTTTGATGCTAAACATGCATTTATGTTAGTACACGATAAAAAAGGATTTGACCAACCTTGGCATTTAGACAATAGGTTTAGTATGTGGGCAGGCTCGATAAATTTAGCTGATAATGAAACTAAAACAGCATTTAGCAAAACTAATCATGATTGGACTGACAAGGGACAAGATCTTGATAGAAAATTTTATGAAGCAAGTAACCAAAAATGGACCGGCACTTTTTGGCTAAATACTGAAAACAACTGGCATAGTGTGCCGTTAGTTCAATCAGATAGAAGGGCCATAGTATGCAATTTATTGCTAGCAACATAGTATTAACATTTGAAAAAGATAGGTATATCAAGTTTCGTGCCTACGATAATGTAGCAGGTAGGCTAGTAATAGACAGGCTACAAAATTACAACTATGTTACAAGACTAAATTCTTTTTTAGGATTAGATAAAGGTAATATTGATTATACAATCTATGTAGATAGGCTATGGCAACACTTTGATAATATAAGTGCATTAGGATATAAGCATCCATTTACACGCAAAGACAATCCTACACAGGTAGACCTTAACAAGTATCATAGATTTTTTACAGATAATAGTGTATGGATTAACAATTATACATTCCATAACATTCAAGTTGAAAATCCTTATGATCCAAAATTTACTTTCAACATGATTACGTCAAGAGAACAATGGTTAGATTTAATTCACGGAGTTAATACGGAAGTTCATAAACTAGAAGTAAGCAGAGAAACAACTCAAAAATCATTTGTAGCATCACTTAACCCTGCACCGTATATACATCTTACATGTAATGATAACAACGTTCATGACGCAAGTTGGCAGAATTTTTATGACAATGACGAACAATTAATTTACCAAGATAGTCTTGCTACTGTCTTATTATCAGATGAAATACAAGGTAAAAGTTATTTACGTGCATTCTTAGACGATGACGATCCAAGAAAGTCTGATGTTACAGGTAGGGATGGCACGTACGGCGGCATAATATTTGATATTGATAATACTAGACAAAAGATATACAAGTCTATAGAATTCCAAAAATGGGTAAAATTTTATAAACTAGACTATGCTAAATTGCCGTTAGAATATGCAATTGGTGAAATCAGTCAGCACAATTGGGTCAATGACGGACACATTTGTGCTCTAAAAACTGTTCAAATCCAATAGTTGCCATTTTTATCTATTGTGCATCCGTTGTCGTTTGCATTTAATTTTTCTATTAACAATCGAATTGTTTCGGCATCTTGTTCTTGCTCTTGTTCAGGAAACCAAAAAGGATTAAGTGCAAAAAATATTCCTTTATGTTGATTAGCAAATCCACGCATTATGTGTAAATTTGTAGACTTTACACTTGCATAACCTGCATATTTCCACATTGCCTGATCTTTACCGTCTATTAATCCAGTAAGCATCCATCCAATTTTTGTGTCTTTTGTAATACTATCAGAAAGTTGTTGTACAACTACGTAGGGTAACATACTGTTTACCCAGTTTTGTATGTGCCAATGGTCTATTGGATAACTTTGATTAGGTGCAAAACATTGTTCGTTTGGACCGCCGCCTGAATTTTGATTAAAGAATATAAGATCGTATGTGTTGTTTTTTAGCTGATCTGTAATATGCCTTATAGTATTTTCATTAGATGAAATCCAGTCTATAGGGTAAGTGTGTACATTAGCGTGTGCAAATGCAGAGCTAGTAATTAGATCAACAGTATACCCGTTGTCTGCTAGATTTTTTGTAAAGACTGATCCCCATTTAGATCCGCCTCCTATTATTAATGCTTGTTTCATACAAATATTTATAAACTATGCAGTTTATAACATAAATAGTTGACACATGTTACAAAAGGTGCTATAATTTAAATATGTATGATATATTCTATTCTGGAAACAATGTAAACATCCCACCTGCTAAAAAAGTACTTAACTTCCAACAGGCTCAAACACAAGCACTAACAAAAATGTTTTGGTTTGTACCTGCAGACGTAGAAGTGAGTGCTGACTTTAACTTCGACTACACAGTTGATGAATGGGACACAGCATATGTCAACAGATTTTTAAACAAAGAAACTTATGATGGCATTGTTCTTGCACCTAAAAATTTAAGTGTTATAAAAGAAAAAATAGACACAAGAGAATATGAGTCTACTAAAGATTTAGAAATCATAGCAAGTGTGCCTAAACCGTTTGATCAATTTTATATCGATTCCTATGACAAATATTTACATGCATTAGAAACTAGTTCTACCGAGCTATTTTGGGTGTTAACTCAAAACGTTACTCACAATCAGGACTTTATTGATAACTTTTATTTTAGTCATGATAACACTTATGACAGAAAGGAAAATCATGCATTTGTACATGATGTTAATGGAAGGCAATTATACAACGGCGTATTCCTATGTTCAAAACATACCCCCGTTAGCAAAAGAGAAATAGAATATCGATTTCTTGTAAGCTCTAAAGAGTGGCCTGATGTTGTAAGCACTCCGGTGCAGTATGAAATATTTACAGTTGACACATACGATGATTATTTACATGCTGTAGACAATAGTTCAAAAGAAATGTTTTGGGCAGTAAGGTCAGAAGTAGATACATCTGATTTTTTGTTTGATTTATACTTTAGTCATGACAACAAATATGATAGGGAAATCAATCATTCTTTCTTGCATAAAGAAGAAGACAAGTTACTGCGTAATAGTGTATGGTTACTGTCAAAGAAATCTACTGTATCTCAAAAAGAAATAGAGTATAGATTTTTAGTTGGTGCAAAAGAATGGGATATAGTTGCTAGTAAAACAAAACAGTATGACAGGTTTGTTGTTAATAATTATAACGACTACGAACTTGCATTAGAAAACACTAGCACTGATATGTTTTGGGCAATACCTAACCGTATACAGATAATAGATGAAAGTATTTTTGATCTAGTTTATCCAGTCCAAAATAATTTTGATGATACTTATAAATTTGAACGTAATATTAATCACGTATTTAAGAACGGTGACTATTACGATGGCTTAATACTATGCAGCAAAAATTGTAAAATTACACAAAAAGAATTTGATTTTGGATTTATTGTTCAAAAACAAGAAGTTGATAGGATTGTATCTAAACCAAAGAAATATCAACAGATATACGTTGATAATTATGATGATTATGTGTTACAACTAACAACAGTTACAAGTAATTTTGTCTGGGTAATTCCTAACGATGTAGAAGTAGACTGGGATTTTAAATACCATATACCTTATTATGAACGCGATAACGTACACGTATTTAAAAACGATAAGTATCACGACGGTGTGTTTCTAATACACAAAGAAAACGAAATATCTCAACGAGAGTTTGATTATAGATTTTTTAGAAATAAAAAAGAAATTGATATAACTGTTAGTATGCCGACACCTTATGATATTGTATTCATAAGTTATAATGAACCTAATGCAGACGATAACTACATAGCTCTGCAACAACGTTTTCCTAGAGCAAAACGTATACACGGTGTAAAAGGAATACACCAAGCGCATATAGCTGCTGCAAAGCTCTGTAATACCGATATGATATGGATTGTAGACGGCGATGCAATAATTGTTGATGATTTTAATTTTGACTACCAAGTTCCTAAATGGCAGCATGATCATGTATTTGTATGGCGCAGTAAAAATCCTGTAAATGATATGGTTTACGGATACGGTGGTGTAAAATTATTTCCTAGGCAACAAACACTTGACGTTGATGTGAATACTGCGGATATGACAACTAGTATTAGCACAAAATTTAATGCTGTGCAACAGATTGCTAATATTACGTCATTCAACACTGATCCGTTTAACACTTGGAAGAGTGCATTTAGAGAATGTGCAAAACTAGCAAGTAAGACTATAAGAGGACAAGTAGATGATGAAACAGAAAAAAGATTGGATGTCTGGTGTACACGAGGAGACCAAGCTCGCTTTGGAAGGTATGCTATTCGCGGTGCTTGCGCTGGCCGTGACTTTGGTTATGACAATCGCAATAAGCCGGATAATTTGAGACTAATTAATGATTTTGATTGGTTAAAGGAGCAGTTTAATGCAATTTCAAGACGATAAAGATATCTTTGGCAGGATGTTAGTTTTAACTGATAATCCTCTCTTTAATAATTTAAGAAATGCTGTTGATAATTTTGATGCAGATCTCACTGATGCATTAAGTTGGGGACAGTTAAAAAGCAAGAGATGGCTTGTTGACGAGCTAGAAAAATCTAACTTAGATTTAGGTACTGTATTTTTATGTGCTGGCTGGTATGCAACTCTTGCTGCAATGATATTTGATAGTAATGTTAATGTATTTAAGATTAGAAGTTTTGACATTGATGATGCTTGTGCAAGTATAGCTGAAACAGTTAATAGACATCATACTAAAGATAATTGGAGATTTAAAGCAAGTACTGCAAATATACACGATATAAACTATAGAGGTTTTACATATAAATCTAAAAGATATGACGGCAGCGAAGTTGAATTATCTGATGCACCGGATACTATTATCAATACTAGCTGCGAACATATTGAAAACTTTTCTAATTGGTACAACAATATTCCTACTGGAAAAATTGTTATATTGCAGAACAATAATTATACTGAAATCGACGATCATATAAATTGCGTAAATAATTTAGAAGAGTTTGCCAATCAAACTTCTATGAGCCAAGTACTATATGAAGGCTCGCTAAAATTATCTAAATATACTCGATTTATGAGGATAGGTATTAAATGAAAAAAGACAATTATTGTAATTATGTTGACAAAGGAATACGAATAAAACTCTTTGACCATCAAGGAGAGCTTTATGCTATCATCAAGCCCTGTTGCCATATTACATCAAATTACATGCCTCAAGAATATAAAGCTCCTGTTAAAATAAACACAGTTGATGATTTATTAAAAAACAAATCATTAAAATATTTTAGGAAATACTTTAAACGCAACAACGATTTGCCCCCTGCGTGTATTGCTTGTACTAATTATGAAAGTAAAGGCTTACGAAGTCCTAGAAATAAAATTAATGAAACTGATTACTCAGAATATGATATAAACAAACTTGATGTAGTACTAGGAAATAGTTGTAATCTTGCATGTCCTTTCTGTAGCAGTTATGCAAGTAGTCTTATTGATAAGTTGTCATCAAAGTTAACACCAAACGAAAGGCCTCAATCTTGGATTCCGTTAAAGGATGTTACTCACAAAGGGTCTTATAGAACTGCGGATTTAATAGCAGAAGTATTAGACAAATATAAAGTACATACTTTAAAACTTATTGGCGGAGAGCCGTTTTTAAAGGAAAACTGGGATAAAATTTCAGAAGTTATAGATACTAATAAATGTAAGGATTTACATTTAGAAGTAACAACTAACGGAACTATACTAAACGATGAAATCTTTAATCGTTTAAGTAAAACGAAACATGCTCATCTTAGATTGAGTGTTGATAGTATAGGTCCTAATTATGAATTTATACGCTGGCCGCATAAATGGAATAAAATGGACAAAAACTTAGACTATTTACGAAATAATAATCAAAGCAATATTCATATCAGTGTTTCAAATCTTGTAAATATCTTTAACTTTGAATACCTTCCAGAAATAGAAGAATACTTTCTAGATGTAAAAAACGTAGTAGGTTATAGTACAGAAATTAAACCAATAACTCATTTAATGAATTATCAAAATTTGCCCGAACATATTATAGAATCAATAAAATCTCGTATTAAATCTAAAAATTTAAAACAAGCACTTGTAAAGGGAAATAATAATTATTCTAAAGAAATTATTAAAAAAGAATTTGAAGTATTGTTAGCACAACGTAAAATGTCTGCAGAAGATGTAATCGGCCCAATGACTAGAGAGTGGCTAGAATTATGATTATAGTTAAAAGTGGAAATACTATAGAACAATGTCATCACTCTGTAATAAAAACGCAAGGCAATAACTTTGAAGGCTGGAAATGCTATTCGGGATTTGACTTTTTATGGATTAACAGACAAGGCGATGTATATGGTAATGTATGCAAGCAGAGTGGAAAGTATGGCAATTTGTTTAACAACGTAACGTTGCCATCGGAACCTATTATATGTCCTGTTAAAAGTTGCTATTGTGCAAGTGATATCGAAATTCCAAAAACAAAAGACACTGCGTTATCGATAATGGATAAGAATGTTCCGATAGTAGAATCTATAGGAGATTTAGACGAAGTAATCGGCATCGAAAAAATTGGCGATAATGCACTATTTTCTATCAATTGGAATATAGGAAAACGATGTAATTATGATTGTTCGTATTGTCCTAGTACAGTTCACGACAATCATAGTCCTCATTTGTTGTTCGAGGAATTTAAAAAAGGATTTGATATAATTTACTCGCAAATTAAATTACCGAGGATTAAAGTTACATTTACAGGCGGAGAACCTACAATAAATCCTGAGTATAATGAAATTGTTTCCTATTGTCGAAATAAAGGGAACGTAACAGTACATACTAATACAAACGGAACTGCTAATAAGAACAAACTATTATGGTTAACAGAACAAGGAGGAACTCATATTAGTGTACACCAAGAGTTTACTGACCTTAACAAATTATTTGATAAATTAATGTATATAGCAAATAACAAAAAGGAAGGAGTGTGTATTTTAAAAATGATGCTTCTACCTAACTCTCCGAAGTCTGCTATCGACTTTGTGTCTAAAGTTAAAGAAATAAACACAGACAATTTCTATATTAATATAGAACCTCTTGTAGACAAGGCAAACAATAATAAGATGTATAATTATACAGAACAAGAGTTAAAGTTTATAAGGACTAAAGAATGGACAATATAGTCGCAACTGTAGGAACAAGACCTAAAGATACTTATTATGTTCACTGGAATTTAGGCAAACGCTGTAATTTTGATTGCGTTTATTGTCCTGATAGTTTACATGATATGTCTAGCCCGCATCGTAGTCTCGAAAGTCTTATAGATATTTCTCAAAAAATTGAAAACAACATATCGCATCCTTATATTCGAGTTTGGTTCACTGGCGGCGAGCCTACAGTAAATCCTGCATTTTTAGACTTTTGTAGATATCTAAATACTAGACCAAGATTTAAATTGGGACTTAATTCTAATGCTACTAGAACAACGGATTATTATTTAGAACTTTCGGACTATGTTGGAAGTTTACAGTTTTCTAGTCATTTTGATTATTGTAAAGACGAGGAGTTTAAAGAAAAGGCTCTTGCAGTACATAATAAAATTGGAAACAGATTTAGTATTAATTTAATGATGGAGCCTGAACACTGGGATAGAGCAACTAGTATGGTAGACTTCTGTAAAGAACACGAAATATTACATCATATGAAACGTATTAGACCAAAAGGAACTGCGTATATTCCTCCTTATAAACAAGAACAGATAGAGTATATTTTACGATCATGAAAGACATTATTGCATATACAGAAACAGCGTCAGAAGAAATGTACGCTAACGAGCTAGTAAAAGCAGAAAAAACAGATTTCTACGGCTGGCTTTGTCATGTAGGACTAGAAGGAATTGATATTAAGCAAGATGGAACAATTATAAGAGGTACTTGTCGAGTCGGCGGAGTTATAGGACACGTAGACGACGAAGTTTGGAACCTACCAACTGAGCCTATAGTTTGCGACAAACGTGCTTGTAACTGTGTTGCTGATCTTAAAAATACAAGATATAAAGATGAAGATTCTAAACCTAACATTTGAAAGACACACAGTTAGTATTATTTTAAACGACAACAACTTTGTTACTTGTTGGACAACCCAACTTGAAAAGTGTTTAGACAATAGTTTGTATGCATACGAAGTTACATTAAATGGATTTAATCAAGGTAGTGAATTTAAAAATTTAAGAAAAACACTTCAAGATCTTAATAAATTTAAGCAAGGAACTGTTCCTGCATCGTTTACTAATAAGTTTGAATTTACAATGCAAGAATTAAGTGATCTTCATTTCATATACGAAAGTATTGCAACAGATGAAACATACCTAGAAGTAAAAAAGTTAGTTGACCAGTTTAACGATAATATACATCATGCTGAAGAAGTTGCGATTAAGAATCAATCAGCATCACCTAGATTAAGATTTAGAATAGTAGATCCTATTACTGGAGTTCCAAATGTGGAAAAACTTCCACTCGAGTATGACGACTATAAGTTGTACGATCCTTATATTAGACCTTATACTGTTTATTTAAATTACAATGCATTGGGTGAAGATTTCTTAAAAACATATAAAAGTGGCAGAACTCCTGATACAGCAGTAGTTTTAGAAAAGTTTAGCCCTAGTTTCTTTTTTACACTGCAAGCAGATTATATAGATAAGCAGCATACAGAAATTGAAAACTGTAAAAAGTGGCTAAACGATAGTAACATAGACATTAATAAATCTAAAAATGCAATAGGTCATATTCCTCTAGGGACAGTGCATAAAGTGTATGCTGAAGATTTTTTAAAAGTTATTTTACAAAGAAAATTAACAAAGGTGGAACTAATAGATGTTGAAAGAAATTAAAACACTTGATCTGTGTGGTGTTGAATTAAACATATATAAAGGACCTAATGCTATTAGTGTCAGCGGCGGAGCAGACAGTGCAGTATTATTGTACTTCCTATTAAAACATTCAACTGACAGATTGCATATTTTTACACTTGCAGATGGAACAAAAAACATTACAGGCGCAAAAGCAGCAATGAATGTAGTGTACGAATGTGCAAGATTAACAGGCAATTACAACTTTGAACATCATATTGACTACTCGCCTGATTATATTGATACATATGTAGAACGCTTACCGTTTGAATATTTAGATAAAAACGAATTTAATGTTCTATATGCAGGTATTACCAATGTTCCGCCTGTAGAAGAACGTAATGAGTTCTACGGCAACTTTTACGAAGATACGAGAAACCCTGAAGAAGTTAGAGAAGTTTTTAGATATAACTTCAGTTATATACCTTGGACTAATTACGATAAGAAAAAGATTGCAGAAATTTATAGAGAATACGAATTACTAGATAATCTTTTTCCAGTTACAAGAAGTTGTGAATGGAACGAATTTGTTAGTAGCAAAGATCCTGGAATGGACCACTGCGGTGAGTGCTGGTGGTGCAACGAAAGACAATGGGCATTTGGGAGATTAAAATGATTGGTATTTATAATGATCTACCGGAGCATTTACACATAGAGCCGAGTAAACGATGCAATGCGGCATGTCCTCAGTGTCCTCGAACAATCGGAGCATCTTTAAAAGCATATCCTAACTTACCACAAACTGAACTAACAGCAGATGGTATAACAAATATATTATCTGACGACTTTTTTAAAAAAATAAGAAAAGTTCTAATAAACGGTAACTATGGTGATATTGTAATGCATAGTAACCCTAAAGATTTTATTCAAGTATTCTTAGACAAAGGATTTCGAGAAATACAAATTAATACAAATGCCGGCGGGTTAGCGACAGAGTTTTGGAGCTGGTTAGGAGCCCAACCTAACATTATTGTAGAATTTGCACTAGACGGTTTAGAAGATACACATCACTTGTACAGAAGAAATACAAGATTTGATACAGTTATTAAAAATGCATCTGCTTATATAAAAGCAGGTGGATATGCTCGCTGGATAATGAATGTGTTTGGAAATAATGAACATCAGATTGATGCGTGTAAGCAAATGAGTAAAGATTTAGGATTTGCTGAATTTTACAGTGATGATAGTGTTCGGTTTCATAAAGCATATGATTCTTTAGTTGATAAGAACTTTAACGAAGTAGATCGATTATACCCTACTGAATATGTAAAAAATAATAAAAAATTACAAGCTGAAGATAGATCTAAAGAATGGTACAACAAAATATATAATTATGTAAGTCAGCCATTTGATTTATTAGATAAAAGTAGATCAGAACCGCATACTAATGGTCCTGTTGTTGTAGAATGTAAAGTAAAGCAAGGATTAGAAAGTGTATACATAAGTGCAGACGGTCGATTATGGCCATGCTGTTGGATGGAAATAGACTATAACAAAAAAGTGTTAGATAACGGATACAGCAGCTTTGTAGATTTATTTTTTAAAACTTTAAATAAGAATACAGACTTTAATTTATTACACAAACACACCGGTACGGAAATTGTAAACGCAGGATTATTAACGACAATTGAAAAATCTTGGTCTACTAAATGTATAGATATATGTAAGAGAACATGTGCAAATAAAGAACTTAGAGAAGATCATACACGATGAAATTTTGTATAATATTTACTAATAATGACAATGAGGAGTATACTTTGAAATATAAAGTATACAATACACCTATTGCTGTTAAATGGTACGAGTCGTTGTGTAAGCAAGTCCTAAACAAAGATAATAAAGTAAAAGAATCCGACAGGCTCTATAATTTTCCAGACGATGAGTGGAACGAAGAAAAAATAGTTTCAGAGTTAAATAAGTGCATCGAGACTATAAATTCTAAAACTAAAGTTATAATGCATACTGCATTTGTCGGAATGCCTCAAGAACAGCTAAATCATTTGCATCATTACTTCGAAGAGTTAAGAGGTGCTTCTAAAAATTCGGCAGACTATTACTTAAATGCATCACCTAACGAACGTCTTGCTCTTGAAAGATATAATGTTATTATACATCGAGCAGAAAACTTTTATTTAGAAAACACAATTAATACATCAAAAGTATCTCCTAGAATTGTAGTAACTTTTAAGGGAAGGAAAAAAGAATTGCTAGCAGATAACGATTATGAATACTTTACTTTACATAGAAAATTTGGAGAAGTATATATCAATTATTGCGAAGTAGGAAAACCGTTGTATGATGTATATAAAGATAATGATGATATTGTTGGGGAAGATAATATACGTCCGTTAAAATGGTACAGTCCTGATTTTACAGCTTATTTTTTTAATCGACCTATAGAAACAGTTGAAAACTTTTTACAAGGCATGGATCTATGGTGGGATCAAAATAATAATTATTTAACTGCATTAGGGTTTACAAAGGGAGATCCGAAAAATGCAATTGGAAATATTCCGGTTGCCATGTTAGAAAGTTCTCTAACTTCTAAAGAAATAGTACTAGCAATATCTGAATACAATAATATAGATAGGGTTGAAATTTATGACTGAACAAGAAATTAAAGAAATGTTTTTCTTTAACGACAATTGGAAAAACATAGGAGTTAAATTATCAGGAGGCGCAGATAGTGCAATTATGTATTATGCTATTTGTGATCATTATAAAGATAGAGACGATGTAAACATATATCCAATGTCTCTTGATACTAAATTTAAACCTTGGTATAGTAAAGGTGCAAAACGTGTTATAGCTAAAGTTACAGAACTAACAGGAAAAAGTCCACAAGAACATATTGTTAAGTATTCTAAAAAACACACTAATCGTCAAACAGCAGATTGGTATATAAAAGAGCAAAAAAATCTAATAATAGAAAGTCATATAAAGTTTAATTTTGATGCAGTGTACAATGGATTAACTAGTAATCCTGTTGAAGAAGATTTTTTAGAATCTATAAGACAATATTATCCAGACGATAAATTATTTGAGTTGACTAAGAAGCATATCGTAAAAAGAGACTTTGATAGAGACTTAGGAAAAAACAAATATGGACAAAATGTAATTGATACAGGACATTTTATCAATATTAGACCGTTTGTACACAAAGATAAAAAGCTTACTGCTGAAGTTTATAAATATTACAATAGACTAGACGACTTATATCCTTTAAGCTATAGTTGCGAAACTAGATGGCAAGAACATAAATTAGAGCAAAAACATTCGCACGAATGGAAACATTGTGGTTATTGTTTCTTTTGTGCAGAACGTATATACGCATTTGGAAAATTAGAATGAATTTTGAAAAATTAAATCTTCCGAACTATGATATAAAAAGCATATTAGATAATATGCTTGAAGATAAAGTTGTGCATTGGACAGATTTAAATCAAATTTGTATCAATACTGTAAAAGGCGAGGAAGATAATTTTTTATATGGAGCAGGAAGTTTGTTTTATGATTGGTCCAATGGTGAAGAAGTTTATGACGAAAAAGGTCATATGCGCCATATACCTGCTAAAAGAGAAACACCGTTAAAAGAAGCAGACTTTACAAATTTGTGTAACGTATTTAAAAATACTGTGTTTGAAGATCTTTACAATGTATTAAAAGAAAATTATAATGTAGGCAGAGTTAGACTAATGAAAAGCCCACCTAAGACTTGTTTAAGTTGGCACGTGGATGATACTAAACGCATACACTATCCTATTAAAACACAAGAAGGTTGTTTTATGATCATTGAAGAAGAAATAAAACATCTTCCGCAGCATACTTGGTGGCTTACTAATACTTTAGTAAAGCATACTGCAATGAATGCTAGTCTCGAAGATCGCGTACACCTAGTAGCCACATTACTCAAATAACACACTTCTACACCATAAATATTGTCATAGCTATGACATACGATGAATTTAAACATAACTTTCTAACCTGGGCAATAGAATATATAGAGCCTGTGCAAGATAACGGATATCCAGTATGTCCGTTTGCTAAAACAGCCAGGTTGAAAAATGAAATACAATTTATCGATGCAACTCAAGACGTATTTAATGCTTGTGCAAAGTTTGACAACAAACAGTATAAACTAGGAGTAGCTTGGTTAAATGATAATTTATTAAATGTTGATCAAGTAATAAAAGAATTAACAGCAAAAAATGACAATCTTCTGTACTTTAAAAGTACTACTAATAGCGGTCATTTTGTTAAAAACTTTACAAACTGTATTTTTATACAAGACAAAGGCGATATTAACAAAAAAAGAGCATACTTGCAGACTACAGATTATTATCAAAATTGGCCTGAGCACTATTTGAAAGAGATAACCGAAAATGCCTAATGTAGAACAAATGTTTAGTATTCCAATTTACAAGAAAAATTTAGGAGACTTAAATCTTCAAAGTTTTCGACAACGAGTATTAAAACTTATGGATGTAGAAGACTACGGCGATCATATAAGCGTAGTAGGTATGAAAGACGGTAATACAATTAATACATATGGAATTGAACGCCATATGCAAACTTGGGAAGAGTCTGATCTACTTGTAAAAGAAGTTAATACAGCCTTAGCCGAGTACTGGAAAGAACTAAACTATCATCCTGACCTTCAGCCGTACATACAAGAAATGTGGGCAACATTAAGTACACGGGGAGGATTTGTTCCTAGTCATTTTCATGGTCCGACACCTATTACAGCCGTGTTTTATCTAGATAAAACAGATAACGCAGGCGATCTAACATTACAACATCCGTTAGAAGCACTACTAGGTTCGCAACCTGTAAACTTTCCGTTTGATGAGTTTGCACAAACTATGAATGTGCAGCAAAACGATCTAATGATGTTTCCGGGATATATTAGACACTTTACAGAAAAAAATAAAACTGATAGTATAAGAATTAGTATAGGGATGAATATTGGTTCTAAAGGAACTTATGTATCGTCGCAATGGAGTCAAGTATGATTTGGACAGAATGGGGGAAATTAAAAGAAGTAGTAGTTGGAAAAGTTTACGATCCTGACGAAGTAGAGTCTGACTTTCTTAAAAAAGTATTAGAAGAAACAGAAGAAGATTTTCAAGTATTAAATAAAATCTTCAAAGATGCCGGTGTCAAAGTACGTAGACCAGATAATGTTTCTTTGAATGAAATTAAAACTAATCAATGGGCAACTAAGTATCCATTGCCTGCAATATGTCCTCGAGACTTCCATATAGTATACGGAAATAACATATTGTCAACGATAGGCGGCGATCCAAATCGATACCTTGAAAGTTTATTTTTCTACAATATTATGAACGAAAAGGCTAATGAAGGAAGAAACTTTATTAGTATGCCTAAACCGCTACTTCCGAATCATTATGCAAACTATGCCGATCATGATAATATGCCATTATATCATGCTGCAAATATTATAAAGTGCGGCAACACATTAATCCATTCTAGGCCTCATGATACTCAAGAATATGCAGATCGGCCTATTAACCAAAAAGGTCGAGGTACTAACGCAGGATTTAATTGGGTTAAGAAAAACATTGGTTACGATGTTAACTGGGCTGAAGTTCCTGCTGCTGGACATGTAGACGGAAAGATAGCTTTGTTAAAACCTGGATTATTAATGATTCACGATGAAAGTCTTGTACCTAAAGAGATGCAAGATTGGGATAGAATAGTAGTTGACAAACACGAATTGCCCCAACATGTAAAAAATAGAATTAGAAATGACTTTTACAACGAAGTTATAATGAAAGATATGCCGCACTGGGTAGGATTTGAATACTTACCTATGGAAACAATCTTTGATGTTAATGTAGTAAGTATTGACGAGAATACTGTAATAACAAACGGATATAACAAAGAAATCTTTAATAAATGTAAAAAATATGGTATTGAGTGCATACCTTTTGATTTCCGCCATAGATTTTTCTGGGACTGCGGAATACATTGTATAACATTAGATCTTGCTAGAGACGATAAGATGGAAAACTTTTTGTCATGAACGAATTAGTAGTTATAGTAAATCCTGCAAGAGACCATTATGATGTAGTTAGAGAAGTCTTTAACAATTATACATACAAGATATTAATACTTTGGTCGTCTGAAGAGGACAAAAATACAATACATAACAAGTACAGAAAGGATGATACGAGTTTTCACTACGAAGAAGTTTATACTAAAGAAGTAATAGATCGATATGCGCAAACGCATAAAATAATTGCCTGTATTCCCAGTGGAGATGATAGCGTTGATCTTGCATTAAAACTTCAAAATCGTTATGTACCCAAAAAATCAAATTCTCTAGAAACAATTGATATAATCAAAGATAAAGAATTGTATTTAAATTTACTTAGAGAAAAAGGAATTGTTACTACAAGACAGTACAGTCTTAATAATATAGAAGAATATCCTGTAGTTGTAAAACCTAAAGAAAGTCGTGGCGGAAGCGAAAATGTATACTATGTGAATAGTCTATCTAGTTTACCATCCTTAAATTCTAACGATTATATAGCACAAGAATATATTGATGGTCCGGAATATACAATAGATATTGCAACAGCATCCGGCGAACATCATTTATTACTTGCTACAGAGTATAGTAAAAAACATGGATCGTTATGGCAATATAAAGAATCGGTAATGAATTATACAGAGAATAGATATTTCATTGACGAATTGTACGAGTATGTATGTTTATGTTTAGATGCGTTAAACTGGAATTTCGGTGTTACTTGCGCACAAGTAATAGTAGATGAGAAACACAAAATACATCTAGTTGAAATAAATTTTAGAAAACACGGACACATAAGTGATCACGGAGTTTATCTATCTTCAGGCATAAAACTATCTACACATGTTAGTAATTTATATTTAAATACTGATAAATTTAAAAACAGAATTTCTTACTACGATTATAATCAGCCATATGAAAGATTCTGGGTTAATGTAGAAAGTTCTAAGTATATTGAAAGTATTAACTGGCCAATGTTAGAAGAGATTCCTAGCTTTATTGGAAAAATAGATCACAATATACTTTTTAATTTACCAAAAAAAGTTAATCCTTCGACTAGTATGTTAAGTAGTCTAGGTATGGTTTCTTTATCAAACTCTGATTTGGTACAATATGATAAAGATATAGAAGCATATAATAATTGGTGGAATACATATAAATGATATTTACTGAATGGGATAAGTTAACAGAAGTTGTAGTAGGTTCTACATATGATTTAGAATCGTTACAGCAATTTGACGATAACAAGTTTATAGATGGAATGGCTAAAATTTTAGAGGAAACAGAACAAGATTTTTCTAAACTCTCTGACATATTTAAAAGTTATAATGTTAAAGTACATAGGCCTAAACAACTGCCCTTATTAAAAGAAAACACTAGAACTTGGAATTCAAAGTATCCTTATCCTGCAATATGTCCTAGAGATTTTCATGTTGTGTACGGAAATACAATACTAGGTACTATCGGTGGAGACTGTAATAGATATACAGAAAGCGATTACTTCTTAGACATTATGCTTAAAAAATTCAAAGAAGGACGCAACTATATAAGTATGCCTAAGCCGCTACTACAAAGCGACTACAAGGAGTACGAACAACTAGAAGGCCAAATACTATGGCATGCAGCAAACATTATTAAGTGCGGCGACATGTTGTTACACACGCAGCCTTATGCACCGGAGCAGCACGGAAGAGGAACATATGCAGGATTAGACTGGATAAAACGTAATATAGGCTATGATGTTAAATGGGCAGAAATACCTAGAACAGGACATGCAGACGGAAAAATTGCACTAATCAAACCCGGACTGCTATTCTGTTGGGATCCTAGTGCAATACCAGAAGAATTAAAAAGTTGGGACTATATTAAACTAGAACGCAAGCCGCTACCTGATTATTTTAATGATATTAAAATCCAGCACTTTTACAAAGATAAAGTCACAAGTTGGTTAGATCATTGGATCGGTTATGTAGACGAGACTGTGTTCGATATTAATGTAGTAAGCATAGATGCTAATACTGTAATAACTAATGGTCATGATCCTGAAGTAGAACGTAAACTTAAAAAACACGGTGTTGATATGATACCTTTTGATTTTCGACATAAGTACTTTTGGGATAGCGGATTACATTGCGTAACACTAGATTTAAGTAGAGAAGGCGAACGACAGTCTTATGTATAATATTGTAATAAACACACCAGAAGCACTAGTAATAGATGATTTCTTACCTCAAGACATTTGGGATAAAATTTGGAATCAAGTACAAGTTGACAAATGGAGTCAATCAGGTGCAGATGATAAATTTTGGCATTACACTGACGGCGCAAACTATAAAAATAATAAGCGTTGGCTCACTGAAGGTCCTTTTAATGACAACAGTGATCTGTGGTTTAAACACTTTACAGAATTTCTTAATAAATGCCCCGAAGCAAAACCTTTTGCTAAAGACTATATAGAAATTGCGATGCGCTGCCATGCATATCCGGTCAACAGTAAAAACCCGTGGCACAACGATTTAGGATTTACAACTTACACTTATTATTTACACAGACACTGGCAAATAAATTGGGATAGCACACTCCTTATATGCCCCCTTGGAAGTGTAGACTATCAGCAAGTTCTTCCTTTAGAAGAAGGTACTGTGCATCACGACTGTTATACAAACACTAACAGTCCTATGGAAATGTTTCAGCAAGCTGACAAATATAAACCTATTATAGATTACGGTCTCGGAATGTTTGTTAGCCCTAAGCCAAACAGATTAATACTAATTAATAAAAGAGTTGTACACGGAATAACTAGAGTTGATTCTGATGCAGGCGAGAACATGCGTGTAACACTTACTGGGATGATAATGGAAAGTGATTGGAAAGAAACTAATGATTTATTTTAAGGAATTTCCAGAATTAAATTGGACACCTGAATTAGGCCAACAATATCTTTTAGATAATTTACCTAATCCGTTTAATACAAACGAACCGCAAGTTGATGATATAATGAAAGCTGACAAGGGATGGTTTCATATTGGTCCAGGAGGCATACAAATGCATTATTGTGGCAGCAATGACCCTCGTTTTGAATGTTTTAAACCTATTACAGATAAGTTAGCTATTACACCTAAATATGCAGCATTTATTAAAAGTGACGCAGGAACTGGTCCTATACATGTAGATATTGAATCAAGAGTTGGAGCATTAAACTTTCCGGTATACGGCGAATGGGACAAAAGTTATGTTAAGTTTTGGGATTCTGAAGAAGGAAACTATGAAGTTAGTGAACGATGGTATCCTAGTACAACCTGCGGCGGATTGTTTAGAGCCACAGAATGGCACCAAGTTATTAATGAAAATTCTGGATCTAGGATAGTTTTAAGTTTTCACTGGGACGATAGTTATAGTTTTGATTATTTGTGTGATAACCTATTAAAGGAGCAGTAATGCGTATAAGAAATATTAAAGATGTGATTGTACCTTTTAGACCTCCAGAAATACATAATGATATTATGAATTTTCCTATGGGAGAGTACTTCTATTTTGATCAAGATTGGGATATAAAAACACGATTTAAAGCAATAGACAGCTTCTACAGCACATTCGAAACTTGGGTCGGCATCAAACTACCAAACTTTGGAAAGTATGCTGTAAACGGCAGTACAGAAGCTATAACACAGTGTTTAATAGCATTATCTCATACAAATAAAAAAATTGCAATGGTTGAAAACGAATACAGATGGTATCCTTTTATTGCAAAAAAGTACGGTATTGAAATTGTTTGGGTTAAAACTGTTGAAGATCTAACAGACGCCTGCGTGTTTGTAACTAGTGTACCGTTCTGTAGAGATGGCAAAGTGCATGAACTACAACATCAACTATTGGAAAAGTGTCATCAAGAAGATATTGAATGCTGGTTAGATTGTGCATATTATGGTGCTAGCAAGCCTGTTGAATTTAAAATACCTAAAAGTGTAACTAATATATTTTTTAGTTTTTCTAAAAATTTTGGATTAGCCCTTAATAGACTAGGCCTATGGTATTCTAAAGAATATGTAATAGATAAAGGATTATTAAATGATGTAGCATACTTGCCTATTGGTAATATGGCACTTGCTACTATGTTGATGAAGAAGTATCCTAATGATTATTTGTGGGATAATTATAGAGATCTACAACTACAATGTACTGATACACCTACTGATTTAATCTTTATGAGCGAATCCGAATGTCTTAGTGGAAAGATGACTGAGCTTGTAAAGGAAAAGTATCAAGGCCTTTAAAGTTAGTCCATGCTATATTTTGCCAACAACTGCTGTTCGGGTTCTTATCATTACATACTAAAAAACGATCTTTTTCGTATAACCATTTAGTATCTAAAAAGTTATTAGCATCTTGTGCAAAGCGTTTACAGAATCTATAAGTATTAAACTGTCGACTTATAAATGCAAAGTTGAAGTGCTCTTTAGCAAATTCAATCTGACTCTTTAACATTGTTAATGTAGTCTCAGGAATACCTACTGCTGTATGCTTTTCTCGCAATAAAGGGCTTACCATTAATCTGTTTAATACTCGACAACCGCCATTAAACATATCTCTTTTTATTACAGTGCTTACTTCGAATGGTTGATTGTATTTGTAAATAATACTTATAAACAACGGATCGTCTTTAAAAAAATTATCATATGTATAATTTGCTGATAACTTATCGTCTTGCATTTGTGACATTAAAAATTCAACGTCATCTTTAATTTGATAATATTGATCTATAGTGACATTTTTAAAGTTGTACTTGATCATAAAAACTGTTTACTAGAGTTTGGATACATAGTAAAGTCTTTAGCAGACTTCAATAGAACTTCTCTAAATCTTTTATTATGTAATCCTTGTATTCTAAGATTGTATCTAGTTTTAGTGCCTTTATTAGTAGTACCGTGTGACTTACTTTGATTGCAAAATATTACAGATCCTTGCTGATATGGTAATTCAACACCATCATGCCATGCTGTAACACCTTTGGGAAAGTTTAGTTCTACTAAAAAACTGTTAAGCATGTTATATGTATTTTGTGTATTTAAAAAATCGAAGTCTTCGTGAGGCACATCTGTATGTACAGGAACGTCACCGTCTGGACCTAGTTTAGCAATTTTAATATAACTAAACTGCATATACTGTCCTATTTCTTGTTTGATCCATGAAACAGTATTTGGCATTAATTCTGCTAATTGAGTCCATTTATGATTACGTAAGTTTCTAAAACTTTCCATGTATGTTTTAAGATCTTGATTAGGAAGTATCCCCTGTGTAAGAATATCTTTATAATCTCCTGTGCTGCTAAACAAAGTTACGGCTTCCCAACTTTTCTGATTGTCAAAGTGTTCGCCTATTCCAACAGCACCTTTTTCTTGCATTTCTTTATATTGTTCAGGATCACGTTCTTCTAAAAACATACTTTCAACAGAATATATTTCCTGCATAATTTGATCTACAGGACATTTAGTAAACATTGGTGTTATATCTACCCAACTTGTATTACTTACATAATCAAGGTAGTTTGACATTTACCTTTTCCTTTAATTTGCCTGTAAAAAGATCTTCCCAGAACTCTTGGCCGAACATACCTTTACGACCGTATGTTTCGTTAAATGCAGTGAATATAGCTTTGTCAATATCTCGTATACGTTCGTGCGATGGCGTAATTTCTTCGTTATGAAACCCAACATGTTTTATTTCATCGTCAATAATGCCTTGTGTAATTTTTTTATAAAGTTCGTTATTGCCATTGCGCATATAATATCGATACAAGAATAATGCACGTTTTTCTACGATCCAACTCAATGCACTAAATTCTTCGTCGTTGCTAGGATAAAAATTACCCAGCTCTCCGTATATTGCATGTTCTATGCTTTTACTTGTATCTTTGTAATAGTCTACGTTCTGTTTACGTAACGCACCTTCACACATTAAAGTATGCTTGTGTTCGTCTTCAATTTGCTCTAGCCATTCTTTATTGTCTGAATCTGCATAATTCTTAGTCATATATTCAAACAACCATTTTTCACTGACATATGCAAAGTTCATATAGTAATCATCTGGTGTCATTTTATAAATATCCTTTCAATTAACCAGGCACTAGGATCTAATTCCCACCATTTGTGACCATGTCTATGATCAGAAGATTTGTAATGATGATAGTTGTGCCACCCTTCGCCTAAACTTAATAAACATGCTAACGGACTGTTAACGCTGTCGTCATTTGAGTCAACTACTTTATATCCCGCCCAACTATAGTGAGGAATTACTCCAATTGCAGCAGCGCCATGAAAACTTAAAACCGCTGGAAATATAAATCCCCATATTAAAATCATAGGCTCAACTAATGCTAATACTATGTAAATACCTACAATTATTTTAAAATAGTTGTTGTGTATAAATTTAACATCCTTATCTCTTAGCATATCGCTTACTAATCTAGGGCTGATGTTTGCTTCTGGGTACAAACTACTCCAGCTTCGTAATGCTCCAACTTCTTTCGGATTCTGAATATCTTTTTCTGTATCGCTAGTTTTATGATGATGTCTGTGCAGTGCTGCCCAACTAAGCGGGCTTCCAAAACACGAAAGTATACTTACATACTTTAAAAATTTATCACGTATTGGACCTGTTTCAAAACTTCTATGTGACAAGTACCTATGCATAGATATATTTGCAGCAAATATTCCTACAAACAGATACATAACAGCTCCTAGCCATAACCAATTCCAGTTATTGGTAAAATATATGCCAGCGCCTAACATTATATGATTAATTAATGTTAATAATTGTACTTTAGTTCCGTAGTTCATTTTTTAATTGCTCTAATTATCCATGCATTAGGGTCTATTTCCCACCAGCGTTCTTGATTATTCCACGCTTTACTATTATGATGATGGTTGTTATGCCATCCTTCACCTAGTGTAATCAAACTAGCTATCCAGCTGTTTCTTGCTTCTTCGTGGCCTAGATCATGTGTTTTATACCCGTGCATATGTGCAATAACAATGATTGCACTTGAGCTATGTAAGACCAGTACAGCAGGTATAGCATACACAAATACTATTAGTAAAGGATTGATCAATGCTAAAATTATATTATATACAACGATAATATGTAAGTAATATTTGTGAGTATACTTATAAAATGATTCTTTTCTTAAGTCTTTAGCAAGTCTTAAATTAATATGCTTTACATCCCATAACCCGAACCAAGCTCTGAACCAGCCTAGTTGATAAGGGGAGTGCGGATCTTTTTCGGTTTCAGTATGTCCGTGGTGTTGTCTATGCAAAGCACTCCATGCTAGCGGTGAGCCTATAGTAGTGATGATTCCGACAAGTGCTAAAAAATATTCAATCGGTTTATAAGTCTCAAAACTTCTATGTGAAATTAAACGATGGAATCCTATGTTAATTCCTAGTACTCCGATAGTCCAATATACAAATAGACTACATAGTAACCATCCCCATGCAGAAGTTGAGAAGGTGTAGTATACTCCGAACAAGAGCAAAATGTGTGTTAAAACTTGAAGAGATCTTACAACAGTATTATGATTATTCATATAGCCTCCGGTATTATATCAATATTTAGTTGATATAATACCTAGAGTCTTAATAAGTGATTAGTTTAAATTAACCCAGCCAGTAATAGTACCGTCGGTGTTACCTTGGAACTTTGCTACGTCGGTTACAAATATCATCATGCCAGCTACTGGACTAGTGATAGCTGCATCACGTGCAGTAGCATCTGCATATACACCTGGTAAGATAGGACCTTGTACGTCTAGTTTTGCACTAGGAGTGCTAGTCCCCATACCGACATTTCCGTCCCAAGTAATAGTTACTTGATTATCGCCGGTTGCATTTCCGTCAGCACCGATTACACCGAATATTAGTTTAGATTTTAAATAAGGGTCTGCACCTGATTGTTCAGCAGAGGTAATAATGTACGATGCAGTACTTTGGAAATCCTCATTATTCTTATCAATGCCGTCAAAATATATAGAACCGATATCCGTTTGTACAGCATCTGCTACAGCACTAAGTCTACGTAGTCTAATCCCAACATCATCTAATGTTTGTGCAGATACTTCGACTGAGTTATTAACTAGTGAAAATGGGTCTAGTTTATCTGCAACAATTTCACCAGTTTTAAGAGTTAAAGGAGTTACGGTATTATTAATGCCGTCAACGATTAATGTACTATCGTCTCCGAACACACTACCAATAATGTCACCATCAAAAATTGTTCCAACTACAGCAGATTGTGGAACCCATTCTGTGCCTGACCATGACAAAACTTGATTAACAGTAGGAGGATTAGATGTAAGATTAACGTTGGATATATCGTCTAATGTTAAGGACGGTGTACCTGGCATCCAATGGCCCATTGAATCGTGCCATAACAACGAATCACCATCTGACGGAACATGTCCTACACTACTTGTATCTACGTCACTTAACGCACCTATACTTGCAGTGGCTAAGTCAGCGTTGATATCGCCAGTAATTTTAATGCCACCTTGTGTAGAGCCATCACCTACATATAATGTATTGTTATCAACCCAAATCGGCTCTCCGGCTTCGGGTGTTATTGCTTGTCTTTCGACATCAGTTCCGCGTCTTAGTTTTAAGGCCATTACCAACAACTCCTAGTTTATTTGCTATATGTATTTATGCCTTTTTATTTCTTTTTCTTCATAAACATTCTAGTACGCTTTATAATATCGTGTTTTACTTTAGGAATATCAACAACAAAGTTAACACCTTCTATTTCGTCTTCGTATGTTTCAAGAATTTCTTCAAGAGCAATGTCTAATTCTTCAGCATCAGCTTCTTCGCGGTCGATATCCATTACCCAGACCTTACCATCGTCAAATTTTACTTCGACGGACTTGATGTACTCGATTGGAACGACTTTTATGTCGACGTCATCGAGTACACCTGGCCAATGATCGGCTACTTCCGGAGATATATTATTCTTCTTCTTAGGCACTAGCTTTAGTCTTCACTGCCTTTTTCTTTGTAGGTACTAGCTCTTCAGCTTGCTTACGTAGTATTTGTGCTTCTTTAAACATTGCATCAGCTTGTGATCTATATTGTGATGCTAAATCTTCATCACTCAATACACCACTATCCGGAGCAGCTACTGGAGCAGGTTGCTCAGTGTACACTGCAACAGGATCTGGATTGCCTGGTGATTCTTTATCGTCACCGTTTTGCAATGCTAAATCTTCTACTGCAACACCTTTTTGTTGTGCAATTATGCTGTTTAATTCAGCAAGGTTTACTTTAGCACTAAAGTTAGGAGTCATTTCAATATCTCTAGTAGGCATCTTTACTAGCTTGCCTGTAGCAGAAAAGTGTGTTAACATATTTCTTCCGTCTGCAAGTTTTACACGCATCATTGCATCAGCAAGTTCGTATGCAGTTTGTCCTGCATTAGACTCTACTACTTCAACTAATGAATCGTGATAAGATGCATCGAGCGAGTCACTAAAGACTACTAAGCAGTTCTCTGGATCTTTTGGAACAACTCTGTATGCAACAAAACACTTGCGCTGGTTGTTTATTTGTCTTCCGACATGTTTCATGTCTGGCATATTATTCTCCTTGTGGAGCTTCTTCTGTAGGAACTTCGGCGCTATCTTCTTCTGATGCCGCTTGCTGATCCGCTACAGCGTTTAGAAACTTTTCTAATTTATCGTATACTGTACCGACTGTAGTCATCTCACCTGGCTTAAATGCGCCACGTTGACTTGCAACATCGATAATAGTCTTCATTGCAGTTAGATCCTGTACACTTAGGTCTGGTGCTTTTTCTTCGCTCATATTAATCTCCTTTTGTAATAATATATATGTGCATAGTATTTACTTATATTTCAAATGTGGACACGCCAACATGAAATAACTTGCTTCTTTAGGATCTTCAAATCCTATTTTGTATACTGTTTCAATACTCGAGTTTTGGAGTGCTACTCCTTTGCCTACAAAATACCTTCCTTTTAGATGTGTCTTAATCCAACGACCGACACTATCTTCTAGATTGTACATCATAGGTTGTACCACAACTTCAAAATGAGGAGGAAGTATATTTACTTTCCTTACATTAAAGAAGTTAAGAGGATTAGGTTCTTTTATTGTTTTCATGCAGTTTCGTCATAATGTGCAGTTACACCAAACGGTGCTTGCAAATTTTTATCCCCATGACTATGAATAATAAACACAGTTTCGCAATAGTCTGGATCTCCCCAACTATCCCACGCATAACCGTCTGTAAACATAATAAGTTTTTTAGGTTCGATACCTTGATCTTTCATATATGTCCAGTTAACCATAAAGTCAGTGCCGCCGCCACCTATGACTTCGTACTCTTCTAACCGTTCGCCGTTGTCGGTAGTAAAGTCTTGTTCATTGTAGACACTAGTATCAAAGCACCAAACTTTAATGTTATAGTCTCTGTATTCGTCCATAATGCCCTGTACTTCACTTAAGAAGTCTTTTGCTTGTGCGTTACCAATAGATCCGCTCATGTCAATGCATGTACAAATATCAATAGTATCTTCAAAGTTCATTCCGGGCAATATTGCTCCGCTCATTTGTCCTTTACGTGAAGGACGACTAAATGTAAAATCACTTTTAATGGTAGACTGAATTTGTTGGCGTAACAATTCACGCCAATTGATTTTAGGCTCAGTTAGTTGTTGTATAATACGTTGCACACCCTTAGGTGTATTGCCTGCACCTGCGGCTTGTGCAGCCTGTAGCATACCATCTTTTACTTCGTCCTTAATTTTTTGTATTTCGCCTTTAGAATACTTAGGTGCTTTTTGACTTATCTTGTTACCGTTGCCGTCAGTACCGTCTCCGTCGTCTCCACCATTACCGCCTTCGTCGTCTAGTTCGAGATGTTCGTCTAACATTTCGCCTAGTGTTTTAAGATATTCTTCACCATGCTTTTTAGCTTCTTCAAACAAGTCATCATATACTTCTTCTGAAGTCCAGTCTTCGTATTTAAAATCTTGATAGCAATCAATAAAACTAGGCTTAGTACCAATACGGTCACGTACTAGTGTATTGTTTACAATATAGTCTTGTGCAATATTAGATAGCAATGCATCTAAGTCTCGGCCCTGCCAAGTACGGCGCTCTAAGTGATCGAATACACAGTGTAAAATTTCGTGTGCGATAACAAACTCAATTTCTTTATTGTCCATAGCATTAAAGAATTGTGTATTATAGTATAAATTACGACCATCTACGGCAGCTGTAGGACACCAGTCGTCTGCTGCCTTAATCTGTAAACGTGTTGCCATATTACCAAAGAACGGATGACGCAGTAATAAGCCTACTCGTGCAACAATAATACGATCTAATACTTCTTCTCGCATTACAAGTAATTGTGCATCTGTAATATTAGGGTCTGGTTGCCAATTCTTCTTACCGTCTAAATTATAGATAACTTGTGAGTCAAACATGTGCTATGTCCTTTGTTTTATTACTCTATTATTATAACATATCTTATAGAAATGTCAACCAAAAAGAATGGGTAGGCCTATAAAAGACCTACCCATCTAGTTACGATGATTGAGCAGCCTTAATGTACTTACCATAACGATCATGGAATTCGTCAAAGCATGCTACCTCATCTGGATCAATGGGCAATGAGTACTGAGTAAGTGCGAGCTTAATGCCCATAACAACTAGTTCGGTATCAAAATTGTCCATTGCAAAGCGCAGGAAGTTGTTGACTTTGTCATCAAACTTTTTGTCGCCACGGTCACAAGCTTCTTTTAACTCGTAACACAGAGATACAGTAAGGGAATACATAGCACTGATTTCTTTACCTTTCATCTCTTTGACTTTACCTGCTAGGATATCAGTTGGATTAGGCATACTGGCAGCAACCTTGCGGTGAGCCATAAACTTGACAGCCAAGCCTTCTCCTACTGAACCACTAACTAAATCAGTAGTGGTGTTTTCGTCTAACTCATCTTCAATAAGTTCTGATACAAACGTCCATGAACGAGGCGTTGCAAAAGAGCGTGAAGGTGACTTAGGGTCGAAATCGTATAAGTCTTTCTTACTAAAAGTAAGGAAGCCTACTACCTCGTTGTGTATTTTATTGTCTACAGCCCAGTCAAACCAATCATTAAATGATACTGCTAATTCTAAGTGGATGAAGCGATTAGCTAACGGAGCAGGCATGCGGTATGTAACGCCTTTGTCTGCGTCTCGGTTACCAGCCGCAACAATCATTACATTGTCAGGTAGTTTGTATTGTCCTACACGACGATTGAGAATAAGTTGATAAGCTGCCGCTTGTACGCTAGGCGCCGCAGAGTTCATTTCATCTAAGAACAATACAATGTTATCATATTGTGCCGCAAACTCTTCGCTTGGAAGTTCGCTAGGCGCACCCCAAACCATTGTACCTGAGTTGCTGTCGAAGTACGGAATACCTTTAATGTCTGTAGGTTCCCATAATGACAAGCGAATGTCAATTAAGTGTGAGTTAGGCAAGCCATTTGTAATTTGACCAACGATTTCGGACTTACCAATGCCTGGAGGTCCCCACAAAAAGATTGGACGTTTTTTACGTAGTGCTACTTTGATGCTAGATTTTGCGCTGTTTGGTGTAACCGTGCGTGTTGAGATATGTTCCATGTGTATTACCCTTCTAAAGTTTCAGTGCTAATTAATAACTTATGTAACTATAATAACATCAATACAGGAAAAGTCAACCACTTTTTTGTAATTTAATAGAAAAACTTCCGGGATTTCTTGGATTCTGAACACACTCTTTAACATATGAATGATTACGTGCCCATACTTCAACTTCACGCATAATAGCACCTTGTCCTGTTATAACGTGTACTTTTTTATTATTTGATAGATATGCTTCAGTTATTGCTTGATTGAAATGTTTCCAAGCATTGTGAATATGCAATCCGTGTAGATCAATTTTCATCCTTGGCTTGTCTTTTCATTGCTTTTGTAATACCGTACTTTCTTAAATCGCCCGAAAACAGTGTAAGCTCGACTGCTTTCTTTTCGTTCGTTACTGTTATTGCTCTATTAGTTATATAGTAAGGGCAATCTATTAACTGATCTAAAAAAATAATAACTTGTGTAGTTAACGGCATGTCTCTTGGATATGGTATATCGTAGGTTGCTAATCCTATAGTTTGTAATACTTCCATTCCTTCGTCGGTTAATCGTAATCCACCTGTTCCTTTATTTCGTGTATTTTTCCACCATATTGGCATATACTGTTTAACATTAGTTTCGTCAATAGTTTTGTTAAGTTCTTTTAGAAAGATCTTAGTATATGTCTCTTTCCAGTTCATTCGTCAACAACTTCACCTGTTGTTAGTCTAACAACACAGAAGTCAGTAGTATTGAACATATCGTTCATCTTTTTTACAAGATTGTGTGCATGGCCAGGATTAGAGAAACTTGTTTTTTTATATTTAGGACCAGGATAGTTAGTTAGTGCATTAGAACTTTTTAAATTGAAAGGCTTACCTTGATAAAAAACAGCCCAAATTGCTTCGGCATCTAATACTTGTTCTGATCTATAGGTTTTTTTATTAGTAAATTCTAATAAAATTTTTGGCTTTGGTCTGCTCATATGCGTAATCCTTCTAATTAACTACGCATATATTTATCTCTTTTTGCAGTTATCTACGTGCTTTATAGCTTTATAGCAAGTAATAATAGTATAGCAATCAATACAATATTTGTAAAAAAGATACCTATTGCTAATATAGTATGATACCAAATCCATCGAGTTTTGTAGGCATTTTCAATTGATACTTCTGAAGGATCTACATCATCCTTCATTACATCAATGGTCGTATGTTTTACTTTTTTAGGATTGCTCCTCCAAACTTTGTACCATTCCATAAATATACCTGTGGGTTATTTCCAGCCTGCTCCTGCGTCCATTTGAATTTGTATTAAATCATTTTCGCCTTTAGCTTGATCTATAAGTAGTTTCTCAAGATCACCATTTAATCTAGTCATTACTTCACCTAGAGTAAATGCAAGTTTTTTAGCTTGCTGTATATTTACCTTTACTTCTCGTGCCTGCCCGGCATCAGCACTTTTTACTTGAGAAATGAATTGCTGTATTGGTAAAGTATTTAGAGGTTCAGCGTTTGGCATTGCTTAATTCCTGTCGCATTTGAAACTCTGTTTTAAACGGGCCTTTATAATTGTAGCGTTCTAATGTGATTAGCTTAGGACAATGACTTTGTACCCAACCTTTATCAAAGCGTATAATGTAATATCCTGCACAGTACAAGCTTTTAGATTTAGCACTTTTTGTGAACAACGGCAGTTTTCTTTTTACATCATACATTTCATTAAATGGTCGACAACTTGTAGGATAGTTGTATACTTCTTTTGTAATATCTACATTAGTCTCGGACGCTACTTTTTCTGTAAGTTTTAATCCTAATGTATTTTCTAATTGACGCTTAGTATCAAAAAAGCTTACACTGCCTTTTGAAGATAGAACAAATTTATCGTCATTCCATGTAAGAGTGCCTACTTTGTCGTTGCCTTCTTCGACAATCCAAAACTTGTCTTTAAGAATTGTTTTTGTTTTAATCAATGGGGATACCTCGCTTGTAATGGTTCTGCAAACTGCGCTGCCTGGTCTGCAATACGTTGCATATCCCATTTAGCACAAAATTTCATAAGACGCATGCCTACCTGTGATACTTCTTTAGGCTTTGCATGTTCTGTAATAGTATTATTAATTATCTCTCTAATGTCTGCAGGTTGTGCAGTCAAGTCACATAGTACAACATTGCGTTGATAGTCATCTAGTACACGATGCTCTGTACCTTCATGATCAGTCCAACGCTGTAGCATCATGTTATTCCAGTTAAAGCCTTTGTTGTCTTTGTCTGCAAATGCTTCAATAAGACCAACTTTGTTCTTAGTGCCTTTCTTACGTACACCAGGGTAAGCACTAAACACGTTGTCACTAGTGTCGCCACGCATACACTTCTCAAACAACATAAAGTCAGGCTCGGGTGCAGGCTTAGCTTCTTTAGTCTTCTTATCAATTACATGATTACCTTTCTTATCAAAGTAACCTTCGTGTGTAATAGTAACATCTTGTATGCCATTGTACTGTGTACAGTTAGGCGCAATGAGCTGTGCAAAGTCACCGTCAGTACTAATAATAACATGATTGTCATTAGGATGTGCTTGTACCCAGCCAGCAATAAGATCATCTGCTTCTAGTTGCGAATGTCGCATAACAGTGCAGTTAGTCTTGTCTGTAACAAAGTTCTTAAACTCGTCAAAGCACTCCCAAAACACAGTATCTTCTTCTTGTTGTGCAGGAGTAAGTGCATCACGTGAAACTTGCCTGTTACGCTTGTAAGGTTCATAGTAGTCCTTACGCCAGCTACGACCTTCTAAACAAAACACAACATGATCTGCTTTAAAGTCTTTCCATGCTTTCTTAACACCAGCAAGTGTAATATGGAATGCCATACCAACCTTAGTGTCAATGTCGCCACGAACAACGTGCCTTGCACGAAAAAATGTGTTTGCAGTGTCTACAAGAATATAAGTTGCCATTAGTTTGCCTTTGTGTAATTTATAGTATTATTATAGCGCCAGATCTGGCTTATGTCAATCATTAACTTACTTCGCTTCTTCCTTTGTCGATAGGAACTACGTTAACATAGCCCATCTCTCTATCAGTTGTTTGACCTTCATCATCTAGCATCTGTGTTACAATAGTTTTAAACCAAGCATCAACAATTTCTTCTTGTGATTCACCTTTATAACCTGCATCGAGTAATTGCTCGATAAACTCGTTATTCCAGTCAAGTTCAAAGAATCCGTTCTTAATATTATCTGGATTAACTTGTGTATCTAGTACAGCAACCCACGGTTGATTTGCGTTTGTAGCCGCTTCTTTTTCTTCGTCTAATGCTGCTCTTCGAATATCTTCCGGAGTCTTTTCTTCTATTTCATCTAAAATAGCTTCAGCTTCTTTTTTAGAATCTCTAATTAATTTATTCCACCATCCCATAATTTACCATCCTATCCTTTCCCATGGTACATCTTTATCACCGAAGTGTCCGTATGTACAGTTTTTACTATAATTAGTATACTTGAATAAATCAAACCTGTCAATGATTCCTTTTGGAGTTAAATCAATCTCACGTTCAATAAACTTTGCAATACTAGTATTGTGTCCATTTGAATCTACATAAATGCTTGTAGGTTCTTTAACACCAATAGCGTAGCTCAACTGGATATTACACCAGTCTGCCATATTATCTGCTACTACATTCTTGGCGAGCCATCGTGCCATGTAGGCGGCACTTCTGTCGACTTTTGTTGGGTCTTTGCCACTAAACGCACCGCCACCATGAGGAGCAAAACCCCCATAAGTATCAACAATAATTTTCCGCCCAGTAACACCTGCATCACCGTCAGGACCACCAATAACGAAATTTCCAGTAGGGTTAA